>Ga0187891_1000046_pt1 | contig 124538 bp, 102 predicted proteins | sample June2016WEW_21_4_FD_132990 | JGI IMG/M metagenome (GOLD analysis project Ga0187891, IMG submission 132990) | Peatland microbial communities from SPRUCE experiment site at the Marcell Experimental Forest, Minnesota, USA - June2016WEW_21_40 | ecosystem: Environmental > Terrestrial > Soil >... | reverse complement strand
TACAGACTCAGAGTGAAGGTGTTATGTTCTTAGAAAGGCTTGGGATCGGGGTCTGCCCCCGTTTTTGGCGTAGAGCCGAAAGGTTTGGGATTGGGGTTTGCCCCCGTTGTTGGCGTAGAGCCTTCAAATTGTCTCCAGGCACAGTTTATTGGGGTTGGGTTGGTGGACCTGGTGAGATTCGAACTCACGACCTCTTCCATGCCATGGAAGCGCGCTCCCAACTGCGCCACAGGCCCACAAGCAACTCGTTTTACTATAACATGCAGGCGTGCGGCCTCGGTTTGACAGGGCGCTTTCGCGGTTGCCTACAATGAGAAGATGCGTTTTCGGCGCCATGTCGTCGCGGTGATACTGGTCTGTTCCTTGCCGGTGGGATTTTCGTCGTGCCTGGCGCGCCGCAGATTGATCGTACGCAAAGGTTCGAACGCTGCGCAGCCGCTGCTGGTGGCGGACCAGGCGGCGCTGCTTGAAGCGATCTCCCGCCAATATCGGGCGGTACGGGATTTCAGCGCCACCGTCGACATGGTGCCGGCCCTTGGCAGCGCGGAAAAGAGCAAAATCACCGAATACAAGGACGTCCGCGCCTACATTCTCTTTCGCAAGCCGGCGAGCATCCGCATCATCGGGCTGTATCCGGTGGTCCGCAACAAGGCCTTCGATATGACCTCGGATGGCACCCGATTCGAACTGTACGTCCCGTCCCGCGATGCGTTTATCGAAGGCAACAACGAGATCGTCCAGCGCTCGGAAAACAAGATCGAGAATTTGCGCCCGCAGCACTTCGTCGACGCCCTGCTGGTGCGCCCGGTAAATACGGTGGCCGATAAAGTACTGCTCGAAAACCTCACCGACGAAGACGGGGCCTTCTACATCCTGCACGCGGTCCACGAAGAAAATGGCGCGCTGCGGCTCGAGCGGACGATCTGGTTCAGCCGCGTGAACCTGGAAATCGCGCGCCAGATGATTTTCGACGCGGCGGGCAACATTCTGACCGATGCGCGCTATTCCGGTTGGAAAACCTACGAAAAAGTGGCCTTCCCCAAACACGTGGAGATCAACCGCCCGCAGGACGAGTACGGTGTGGTCATCGACATTGTGAAAATGGAGATCAATAAGGGCGTGACAGATGATAAATTCGTATTAGAGCAGCCGCCCGGAACCACGTTGCGGGTTCTCGGGCAGCCGCCCGCGGCGCCGGCCGGCCAAACGCCCGCGTCATCCACCAAAGGAAAAACGAAGCCCGAGTGACCGGCAAGCTGGTTCTGGAAAATTTGAAAAACCGCCCGCTGCGCAGCCTGCTCACCATCCTGCTGATCGCCGTGCCGGTGACGTTGATCCTGACCCTGGTCGGGTTGACGCAGGGGATGCTGGCGGACGCGCAGAACCGGCAGCGCGGGATCGGCGCCGACATTGTGATCCGCGGCTCGACGACGCAAGCGGTGACCAGCTTCAGCGGCTACACCATTCCGGCGCCGATGGTGGACAAGGTGCAGCAGCAGCCGCACGTGAAGCTCGCCATGGGCGTCATCAATGACCGGGTTGAACTGATTTTGGCCCTCACTGGCATCGATGTGGCGAAGTTCAACCGGATGACCGGCGGATTCACGTACGATCAGGGCGGCCCGCTGCAAGGTGCCGATGACATTCTGGTAGACCGGCTCTACGCCGAAGAGCACCACCTGCAAGTGGGCCAGACGATCAAGCTGATGAATCACGACTGGCGCGTGGCGGGTGTGATTGAACCGGGGAAACTGGCGCGGCTGGCGGTGCCGATCAGGACGCTGCAGGATCTCGACGCGGCAACCGGCATGGTCGCCCAGATCTATGTTCAGGTGGACGATCCGGCCAATGTTGACCGCGTGGTCGATGAGTTGCAACACCTGCTGAAGAGTTACAAGGTATACACGATGGCTGAAATCACCGCCATGTACAACGTGGACCAGATTCCGGCGATCAAGCCGTTTACCGTAGTGGTGGCGGCAATCGGAGTGGTGATCGGCGTCACCGTGGTCTGGCTGTCGATGTACATGGTGGTGCTGCAACGCACGCGCGAAATCGGCATTCTGAAAGCTCTGGGCGCATCCAAAGCTTTCATCCTCGGCATCATCCTGGCCGAGGCAACGCTGCTGGGCGTGGGAGGAACCATTCTCGGCATCGTCTTCAGTTATGGCGCGCAGTGGCTGATTCGCACGTTGGTTCCAGCCTCTTTTCAAATGGCGATCGCATACGGCTGGTGGCCGCGCGTGGCGGCGATCACTCTGGCCGCCGCTATTCTGGGCGCGCTCTATCCCGGGCTCAGCGCGGCGCGGCAAGACCCCATCGAGGCGCTGGCATATGAATAATGGCGCCATCATCGAGACGCGCGATCTGCGCAAGGTCTACCGCGTCGGCCAGGTGGATGTGCCAGCGCTGCGGGGCGTCGACCTCCTCGTCCAGCCGGGTGAGTTTCTCTCCGTCGTGGGACCGTCGGGCTCTGGCAAGTCCACGCTGTTCCACATCATCGGCGGACTCACGCCACCGACCGCCGGCGAGGTGAAAGTGGGCGGCCAGAACCTCGCAGCATTGAGCGACGGCGGCCGCACCAGACTGCGCCGCAGGACAGTCGGATTCGTGTTCCAGAAATTCAACCTGCTGCCCAATCTGACGGCGCGGGATAACATTGCGGTAGCGCGGCATATCGCGGGCCTGGGCGCGCACCCGGATACCCAGTTCGACGAGGTGCTGCGCCTGCTCGGCATCGCCGGCCGGCTGGATCACAAGCCCAATGCGCTCTCCGGCGGCGAGCAACAGCGAGTGGCGATCGCGCGCGCCATCGTCAACCACCCCGCCATCCTGCTGGCCGACGAGCCGACCGGCAATCTGGACAGCGAAAACTCCAAAGCCGTGCTCGAAGTTCTGCGCGATCTGAATCAGCGGCTGGGCCAAACCGTCCTCATGATCACGCACAATCCCGAAGCCGCGGCTTACGGCCACAGCACCGTCCACATGCGCGACGGCCGCATCGTCGACCGCACCGGTTGATACTTCCATGACGAAACCTCCTAGCCTCAGTTCAGCGTTTCCTGGCGTCTTTGCCCTTCTGGGCTTGGGCTTGATCGTCCTAGGGACCGGAAAGAGCCAAACTGGGGACAAGTCCGCTGCCGAAATCATCCGGTTCCTTACCGATCCGGCCGCCGAGCTGTCAATTACAGACAAGAATTACGAGTGGCCGCCAGAAAGAGACCGAGCGGCCGCAAACTCCCTGGTGGCGCTGGGTCCTGCGGCGATTCCGGACCTGGAAGCAGCCTTTGATCGGATCGGGCGCCAGGGCCCCCTCCCCTTCCGTTCCAAATGGCTGCTATTCGCGTACGCAAAGATTCGGGGGCGCGCAGCTTTCCAGCGGTTGCGGGCGATGGCCGACAATCCCCGGTGGGCGTATCTCAGCACCGAGCTAGATTGGTCACTCGCGGTCGCGCTCGGCCTCACATCTTACATCTCAGCGTCTCGCATTGCGTACAGCATTGCCTGGCGTGTGCCACTGGAACCCCGGCATGCATTGGACCAGCTCATCCTGGCTTGGCTCAAAGGCGACCGGCCGCAGGTGGAGGAAGTGCTCGGGCCGCACGCGCGGTTGGCTCTCGGTTCGTTAGCAGCCGGACGCTCATGGTCGGATCTACGGGACGAAATGTGGCGCGGCGCGTCCAGTTCCGGCTCTGCACTGGGCTACCGGTTCGACGACCACGGCGACTGGTCGGAACCCGATGAGACGCTCGATCAGGGCTTGCAGGATAGGAGGTTCTTCGTGTCTATCGACCCGTCTCTGGCGGAACCGGACCTGCTAATACAATTCGTAAGCATTTCCGGCGGCGGTTGTGGGAGCCGCGAAATCGGGTTCACCCGCGTGGGCGTGGTAGAGGCTCCCGTCGGGGGGCTCACCAAGTACGTGATTGACGATCCGGACCCAAAGGGACTGCTGCGCATAATCACAGGGTGCGCCGTGGCGAGGCCCGCCCATGGGAGCCCGTAGCGCCCAAGAAACCACAGGCGGACCTCCGAAACCGAATCGTCATTTGGGCAAGGTAAGCTGTAAAAGGGAGCATCAATATGCCAACTGCCGGAGCCGATACCAAGCCCGCGTCGGACCTGAGCGCTTACGGCGAAGCGCGATCCACAATTTCGGGATCACCGCTGAGCGCCGAAGACCTGCGCCGCACGCACGCATACTGGCGGGCCTGCAATTACCTCAGCCTGGGGATGATCTATCTGGTCGAAAACCCGCTGCTGAGAGAGCCGCTCCGGCCGGAGCACATCAAGAACCGCCTGCTGGGGCACTGGGGATCGAGCCCCGGCTTGTCGTTCGCCTACGTTCACCTGAATCGATTGATCAAGAAGTACGATCTGGACGCGATCTTCATGGCCGGCCCGGGACATGGCGCCCCGGGCGTGCTGGGGCCGGTATACCTGGAAGGCACCTACTCGGAAATCTATCCCGACAAGAGCGAGGACGAAGAGGGAATGCGCGAGTTCTTCAAGCAATTCTCCTTCCCCGGCGGGATCGGCAGCCACTGCACGCCGGAGACTCCCGGCTCGATCCATGAAGGCGGTGAGCTGGGCTACGTGCTCTCGCACGCTTGCGGCGCGGCTTTCGACAATCCGGAACTGATTGTCGCCGCGGTGGTGGGCGATGGGGAATCCGAAACCGGCGCGCTGGCTACCTCCTGGCACATCAATAAGTTCCTCTCTCCCGTTCGCGACGGCGCGGTGCTGCCCATCCTTCATCTCAACGGCTACAAGATCAACAATCCCACACTGCTGGCGCGGATCAGCCACGAAGAGCTGGAGCAACTGATGCGCGGCTATGGGTGGACGCCTTACTTCGTGGAGGGATCGGACGCGGACTCGATGCACCAGGCGATGGCCGCCACCGTGGAACACGCCATCGCCGAGATCCGCCGCGTGCGGGAGGAAGCGCGCTCCACCGGCGTGGCCGCTCGGCCGCGCTGGCCCATGATCGTGATGCGCACGCCCAAGGGCTGGGGCGCGCCGCTCGAGGTGGGCGGCCACCGATTGGAAGGTTTCTGGCGCGCGCACCAGGTTCCGCTGCCCGATGTCAAGAAGAACCCCGATCAACTGGCCGTGCTGGAAAAATGGATGCGCAGCCAGAAGCCGGAAGAGTTGTTCGATGCCGCGGGCAAGCTGCGGCCGGAGTTGAAAGAGCTGGCGCCCACCGGCGCGCACCGCATGAGCGCCAACCCGCACGCGAACGGCGGCATCCTCAAGCGCGCTTTGCGGCTGCCGGATTTCCGCGGCTATGCGTTCGGCGTTGAGCAGCCCGGCAAGTCGGAAGCCGAAAACACGCGCCCGCTGGGCGTTTTCCTGCGCGACGTGATGAAGATGAACATGAACAACTTCCGCGTCTTCGGCCCCGACGAAAACACCTCCAACAAGCTGGACGCCATTTACCAGGTCGCAAAGAAGTTCTGGATCGCCGAATATTTCCCCGAGGATGCCGATGGCACCGAGCTCGCGCCCGACGGCCGCGTGATCGAAATGCTCAGCGAACACACCGTCGAGGGAATGCTCGAGGGCTATCTCCTCACCGGGCGTCACGGTTTTCTCTCCAGCTACGAGGCCTTCGTACACGTGATCGATTCGATGTTCAACCAGCACGCCAAATGGCTCTCGATCTGCAATCACCTGTCGTGGCGCCAGCGCGTGGCTTCGCTAAATCTGTTGATCACGTCCACGGTATGGCGGCAGGACCACAACGGCTTCACTCACCAGGACCCCGGTTTCCTGGACGTGGTGGTCAACAAGAGCGCCACCGTCACCCGCATCTATCTTCCGCCCGACGTGAATTCCCTGCTCTCGGTCGCCGCCCATTGCCTGAAGAGCGAAAACTACGTCAATGTGATCGTGTCCGACAAGCAGATGCACTTGCAGTACATGGATATGGACGCCGCCATTCAGCACTGCACCAAGGGCATCGGCATCTGGGAGTGGGCCAGCACCGATTCGAGCGGCGAACCGGACCTCGTGATGGCGTCGGCTGGCGATATTCCCACGCAGGAGGCGCTGGCCGCCACGGTTCTGCTGCGCAAGGAATTTCCCGATGTCAGGATCCGCTTCATCAACGTTGTCGATCTGTTCAAACTGCAACCCAGTACGGAGCATCCGCACGGATTGACCGACCGCGATTTCGATTCGCTGTTCACCGTGGACAAGCCTGTGATCTTCAACTTCCACGGCTATCCGTGGCTGATCCACCGCCTGGCGTACCGGCGCAATAACCATAACAATATGCACGTGCGCGGCTACAAAGAAAAGGGCAATATCAACACGCCGATGGAGCTGGCGATCAACAACGAGATCGACCGCTTCAGCCTGGCCATCGACGCGATCGACCGCACGCCGAGGCTGCAGCGCATCGGCGCGCACGCCAAGGAGCGCTTCCGCAACATGCAGATCGAGTGCCGCAACTACGCCTACGAGCACGGCATCGACAGCCCGGAAATCAACGGATGGACGTGGCCGTACTGAGAAGTGGGACAGGCGATCGGTTCTTGCCGCCTGTCAACGTTTCGTGTTTTGGCGAACAATGACAGGCCACGAAACCCGATGGCCCGTCCCACCCGAGCTTATCCCGGATGCGGTTCGCCCAGTATGCAACGCACCGTGTCGCGGGCGATCAGCAGCTCTTCATCGGTTGGAATCACCCACGCGTTGAGAGTGGAATCGCCGGTCGAGATCTGGCCTTCCCGCGCCACCATCTGCTCGTTCCGGCCCTGATCGATCTGCAAGCCGGCCCAGGCGAGGCCTTCGCAGATCCGCGCCCGAATTTGGGGCGAGTTTTCGCCGATGCCGCCGGTGAAAATCACCGCGTCGGCTCCGCCCATGGCCGCCAAAAACGCGCCGACGTACTTGCGCGCCCGGTAGCAGAATATCTCGATGGCTAAGCGCACGCGACGGTCGTCGTGCACTTTGAGCTCGTCTTCGAGCACCTTCATATCGTTGGTCAGGCCGGAAATGCCCAGCAGTCCGGACTGGGTATTGAGCACCGACTCGACCTCATGCGGCGAGAGCCCTTCCTTGCTCGCCATCAGGTTCAAAATGGCGGGATCCAGATCGCCCGAGCGGGTCCCCATCACCAGGCCCTCCAGCGGCGTCATGCCCATCGACGTATCCACCGAACGGCCACCGCGAATGGCGCAGGCCGAGCAGCCGTTGCCCAGGTGCAGCGTCACCAGGTTGGTCTGCTCACGAGTCAGGCTCCGCAGCGACCGGTAACGATACGCTACGTAACGATGGGATGTCCCGTGGAAGCCGTAACGGCGTATGCGGTGCCGGCGGTACAGGTGATAGGGCAGCGCATACAGGTAAGCCTGTTCCGGGATGGTGGAGTGAAACGCGGTATCGAACACCGCAACCTGCGGCGTCTGGCGGCCGAAGATCTCGCGCACCGCCAGAATGCCTTTCACATTATTGGGATTGTGCAAAGGCGCCAGGTCGATGCAGTCTTCGATGCCTTTCAGCACGTCGTCGGTGATCAGGGCCGATTCGTGGAACATCTCGCCGCCATGCACCACGCGATGTCCCACCGCGTGCAAGTCCCCCAGGCTGCGAATTTCGGCCACCTCCGAGGTGTCCGAAGCCAGCCAGCGCAGCACGTAATCGAGCGCCGCGGCGACGTCGCGGATGGGCGCCGTCAGCTTCCGCCGCGGGCCGTTCTTGTTCTGCACGGTGACGATGGCCTCGCCGCCAATCCGTTCCACCTGTCCGCGGCACAGGCGTTCGTCGCTTGCCTTTTTGATCCGGTCGAGATCGGTCGCAATCACCTGAAACTTCAGGCTGGAGCTACCCGCATTGAGGATAAGGACATTCATCGGTTCACTCCACTTTTAACAGATCGCAGCCGTGGTGTTCCGCCTCGAAGCGGGCACGAGGCACAGGCCCATAGCACATCCCCATGGAGCAGGGCGGCGCAACACGGGCCACCGCGACTGAGTGCCCTGTTCTTTGTCTTACGGCTTCTTGACTGGCGCTGGCGAGGGCGCCGGCGGGGCGGCCGGCTTCGGAGCTGCCGCACCCGGATTGGCCTGATCGTAGAGGCGGACGATATCCGGCGTGATGTTCGTGGAAGCAGCGGCCCAGAGCACATCGGTTTGCGGGTTGCTCACGTCGAACACCATGGCGTACGCGTTCTGCGTCGCGTACTCTTCGACGATCTTCATCATTTTGGCGCCCAAGTCCTGCATGATGCGACCCTGCTCCGCCTCCAGGTCGTCGTTCATGTCCTGGCCTCTGCGGTTCACGTCCTTGGTGCCGGAGTCGATTTCCCTCTGCAGCCGCTCCTTGGCCTCATCGCTCATGGTGGCACTGCCTTTGCGCAATTGGTCCTGCAGCGCCTCGAGATCGGAGCGTTTCTTGTCCAGCTCCGTCCTGCGCGGGATGAACCTGGTCTGCAAGTCGGCAGCGGCCTTCTGCCCTTCCTTGGTATTCAAGATGGCGGATTGAATATTGATGATCGCGATCTTGGTGGCGGCCGGCCCCGCCAACGCCTGGTGCGGCGGCGGCACGGCGGCCTGTGTCGGTGCGGGCTGCGCCTGGGCGCACGCCAGAGCTGCGGCGCAGCAGAGCAGCGCGGGAATTGCGGCTACATTCTTTTTCAAGCTCAAACTCCTAAACGTGAAATCCTATCATAGCGGGACGACTCCTACAAAGTCTGCTAGAACGTCCTGCCGATGGTGAAACGGACCATGGTCGACTTCTCGTCCCAAGGGTACAGCGGCCCGTAAGTGGCAACCGCGTTGTTGTACGTCGCCAGATTGGGGAACATGCTGCGGTCCGCGGCGATCGGCGTCTGGATGTTCGTGTCCAGCCGCAGCGGGTTGTACGCAAAGTAAATCCGGAAGGGCGCGTTGACAACCGGAAGAATGACATCCAGCTCCAGGCCCGTCGAGGCGCGCGGCATTTCCGTGCCCGGCGCAATCTGCACCTGGCCGTTATAACCAGCCGCCGGAAACTGCTGGTTGAGATCCAGCACGCGCTGCGGGTCCATGGTGAGCTGGCTGGGACGCATAACCCGGTTGACTCCGGCATCGAAGAACGGCACCAGGCTGATGGTTTGGCCGATAACCGGAATGCGATACTCGAAGTTCCCGTAACTCTGCCAGTCGCCTCCTGGGGTGATGATCTGGTAAATGGGCATCGTCATCGTCACCGGTTGTGGCGTGAGCGCTCCGTTCACCACCACGTTTTGGTTTCGCGGCGATCCGTCGGCGTTCAAGACGTTCACCGAAGCGGTGGAGGGAATGAAAGCGATCGGCGTGATGCCCCAGATGTTGAATCCGCGTATATCGTTCTCGCCGCCCATGAAACTGCGCGAGAACGGCGGGATCAGCTTGCCGCCATAACCGCTGATCAGCCAGGTGCTGAGGTGGAAGGCCAGTACGTTCTTCCTGCTGAAGATGGGCGAAGGGTGGAAGTACTTCATATCAATCGCCGGCCGCACCGTATTGACATTGCCGCCGAGCACGCTGCCGGCGGCCGCTACGGAAAAGAAAATGCTCTTGCCGCCGGTCGGGGCGATGGGGTTATTGACCGTGTTATAGCCAATCGCCGGCGTGATCGAACTGGTGTGAATACCGTTCAGCGCGTTGGGCCCGTAAACGCCGCTGAAGTCGATGTAGTCGAAATAATTGGTCGCGCCCGTGGTCTCGGCGACGATGCTAGTAATACTGTACCCGTAGGTGAGGCTGGTGCGCCAGAAGCTGCGGTGCAGCGGGTGGCTCAGCGAGACATTGAAGCCCTTGCTGTTCTGGATGTAGTTCAGCAGGTTCTGGTTGTTCGGGCCTTCGATGGACTGGAACAGCGGCAGCAGGTTCTGCCCGTAAAGAATCGAGGCTTCGCGCGCCTGGTTGTAATCGAAACGGCTGACGAAAACCGTAAAACCAGCTTGGATGGGCCGGTCGAACAAGTAGGGCTCGGTGAATCCGAAGGTCGCACTCTGCTGGCGCGTGCCGAGCTGCCCGTTCAGCGACAGGGTTTCGCCTAAGCCGAGGAAATTGTTGGTGGAGTAGTTCGCCCCCACGAAGCTTCCGGAGATTCCCGAAACGCCGCCGTTCAATCCGATGGTGTTCTTGCCCTTCTCCTTCACTTTAAGCGTGATATCCACCGTGTCGGTTCCCGGATTGGTTTTGATATCCGCCGCTTCTTCCTTCTTCAGCATCTCGAAATAACCGAGCTGGTTGAGGCGCATAATGCTCATGTCCCAAAGCTGGGTATTGAACATGTCGCCTTCGTCCAGCAGGATTTCCCGCCGGATCACACGGTCGCGGGTGGTCGTATTGCCGGCAAAATCGATGCGGCGGATAAAGAACTGCTTGCCTTCGTCGGCGGTGATGGTGAGATCGATCTGGTCCGTGCCCGGCTGCGGGTCGAACGCGGGCTCCGGCACGAAGTTGATATAACCGAACTGGCCGTACATCTTGCGCATGGCCTCCAGCCCCTTGCGCAGCTTGTCGGTGGAGAACACGTCGCCTTCCTTCATCCCAAACAGGTTCATCAAAACCGAGGGCTCGCGAAAGAGTTTGACGCCCACAAAATTCATTGAGCGCAGGTGATAGAGGCGGCCTTCTTCGACCGGAATGGTGATGTCGGCGAAAATGCCTGGTGTCTCCATCTTGAAGATCGGCAGGCGCCAGCCGTGGCCGCCGCTCGGATGGATCTGCACCGTCTCGTCCAGCGCCTTGAACTCGAAGTAGCCGGCTTTCTGGTAGGCATCGCGGACATGGTCCTTATCTTCCTCGAGCTTGGCCTGATCGTAAGTCTTGGCGAACACGTTCTCAAACAGGATCGAGTGCGGGATGCCGTAGGGATGGAGGTTCTTCATCGCCGACACCACCCACCGCTGATTCTCCGCCTGGTTGCCCGTGATGATGATCTTGCCCACCTTCACCTTCGGCCCTTCCTTGACGTTGAAAGTGACTTTGAGCGAGGAAGGCGGAATCTGCTCCACCACCGGGTCCACGGTCGCGTATTGGCGGCCGCGCTCGGCGAGGAATTCCTTCAGCACCTGCGCGGCGCGCTGAATCTTGTTGGGATCGTACTGCGATTCGACCACCAGCCCGACCTTGCGCTCCTTGAAGCGGTCGAGAATGTCCGACACCGTCACCGTGTGGATGCCTTCGTAGTTGATGGTGCGGATAACGCGGCGTTCGGTCACCACGAAACGCAGGATCAGGCCGCCGGTAGGATCCGGCTCGGTTTCGAGAACAATGTCGTCGAAGCGGCCGGTGTTCCACAGCGCCATGAAGTCGCGCCGCAGCGCTTCTTCGTTATAGAGGTCGCCCGCCTTGGTGAAAATCAGCGCCTTCAGCGTGTCGGAAGGAACCCGGCGCGCGCCGCGAAACTCGATGCCCTTGATGACCTCGCCAGTGGCGGGTTGCGCCGCGCCGGGAGCCGGCTTTGGCGTTTCCAGTTGCGGCGCCGGCTGGTTTGGCGCGCCCGGAACCGTCTCCAGCGGACTGGGCTGGGCCGGCTGTTGCGCCGGCGGTTGCTCCGCCGGCTTCGTCCCCGGCACTTCTTCGAACGGGTTGCGCTGTTGCGGCGCCGGCTGTGGCGGATTCTGCTGAGGTGGAGTCGTCTGCGCCGGCGGGGTCTGGGCCTGCTGCGCGCCGGCCACCAGGCCGCCCAGACACAGCGCCGTGATTGCCAGGCTCCTGCGCCCGAAGTGCTTCATGCGCGCATACCTTTTCGTTGCGCCCTGCCGCGAAGATATTGCATGGGGAATGACGTCAATTGGGGCTTGCCGACCGTACTGCTGATAAGCACTCATTCTAGCGGATCTCGGACGCTCCAAACAACAAGGCGGCAGCGTCCACAGGTGTGAACGCCCGTCACAGGCCGCGCGACGCGCGTCGCAGGCAACTAACCTGCGTGCTTCGATCGGCCCTCCCCGCCATCCATCGCACTGCACGTTCGCGGCCAGCGGTCGCGCCAAGCGCAGCCGCGTGCCGGAATCCTCTCCAATCAAGCGGGAACAGCGTCGCGAATCCATCGAACGATGGAATCGAGCGTCGCCCCTGCCTGAAACCGGGCGGCCACACCCTGTTGCCTGAGAGCGGCAGATGACGAGTGCCGTCAGCGCCGCGCCACATCAAACCAGTGATAGGATCGAAGCTTGCCTCATGCGCACGTTTCTTCTGCTTATCGTTTCGAATACCTTCATGACCTTCGCCTGGTACGGGCACCTGAAGCACCGTAAGGCTCCGCTGGTGGGCGCCATCCTGGTGAGCTGGCTGATTGCCCTCGGCGAGTATTGCTTTCAGGTCCCCGCCAACCGGATAGGTTACGGGGAGTTCACCGGCTATCAGCTCAAGATCATCCAGGAGTGCATCACCCTGGTTGTGTTCGTTGGGTTCGCCTACTGGTATCTGGGCGAACCGATCAGATGGAACTACGCCGCCTCATTTTTGTGCCTCGGCGGCGCGGTCGCGTTCGCGTTCTGGGGTCGATAGGCTGCTGCGGTTTTTCCGTGCGCAACCGGAGACGGCGCCGAATTAGAATAGGCGTTGCACGATGCTCAAACCGACCATCTTTCGCGAATACGATATCCGCGGCGTCGCCGATGCCGAGCTCTTGAGTGATGACGTTGCCGGGCTCGGCCAGGCCATCGGAACCTACCTGCGGCGGCACGGCGGCACCAATCTCTGCCTGGGCCGCGACACGCGCCTCAGCTCCACGCGCTTGCGCGACGCCCTGATGCTCGGCCTCAAATCCAGCGGCTGTCACATCACCGATATCGGCGTCCAACCCACTCCCCTGCTCTACTACGCCACCGTGCATCTGAACGCCGACGGCGGCGTGACGATCACCGGCAGCCACAATCCACCCGAATTCAACGGGTTCAAAACCGTTTTAGGCGCCGGCACGATTCACGGCGAGGCCATTCAGGAAATTCGCCGCATGATCGAAACCGGCGATCTGGACCGCGGCGCCGGCAGCGAGACCAGCACCGACGTCGCCACTCCCTACGTCGAGGAAGTCGCCGCGCAGTTCCATTTCCCGCGCCGGATTCGCGTGGTGGTGGACGCCGGCAACGGCACCGGCGGACCCGTGGCCCATCGTGTTCTGGAACGGCTCAACGTGGAGCCCGTGGAAATGTTCTTCGAGATGGATGGCCGTTTCCCCAACCATCATCCCGACCCCACCGTGCCGCGAAATCTGGAAGCACTGGTCGCCCGCGTACTCGAGACCAAAGCCGATCTGGGGCTAGCCTTCGACGGCGACGCCGACCGCATCGGCGCCATCGACGAGCGCGGCCAAATCCTCTGGGGCGACCAGTTGATGATTCTATATGCCCGCGAAATCCTCAGGCGCAAGCCGGGCGCCACTTTCATCGGCGAAGTGAAATGCTCGCAACTCATGTACGACGACATCGCCGCGCACGGCGGCCATCCCATCATGTGGAAGACCGGCCATTCGCTGATCAAGGCCAAGATGAGGGAAACCGGCGCCGAATTGGCCGGCGAAATGAGCGGCCACATGTTTTTCGCCGACCGCTATCACGGTTATGACGACGCCATTTACGCCGCCTGCCGCCTGATCGAAATCGTGGCCAACTCCGGCCGGCCGCTCTCCACCCACCTGGCCGATCTGCCGCGCACCGTCGCCACGCCCGAAATTCGCTTCGATTGCCCCGATGAAATCAAGTTCGACGTGGTGCGACTGGCCGCCGCCGAATTGCGCGCCAGTCATCAAACCGTGGAGGTGGACGGCGTGCGCGTGCTGTTCGCCGAAGGATGGGGACTGGTGCGCGCCTCCAACACCCAGCCCGTGCTGGTGATGCGCTTTGAAGCTACCACGCCCGAACTGCTCACCCAATACCAGCGTGAAGTGGAATCGGTTGTCGAGCGCTCCCAGCGCCAAGCACAGCTTACCGGAGATTAAAGCGCGGAAGCGTAGCTGCCCGAACATCACTAACCTTCGTTAACACCGGCCCTCGTCCCGTTTGTCGGGCTTGACGCGCGGCTCCCATAGCTCGTAGCTTGGCAGAGGAGCTAGATATACCTGAAACAGCCATTATCGGCGCTGGACCCGCGGGCTTGACGGCCGCCTATCAATTAGCAAAGAAAGGACTCCCGGCAACGGTCCTGGAGGCCGATGAAGAATACGTGGGCGGCATCTCGCGCACCGTGAAGTATAAGGGTTTCCGCTTTGATATAGGCGGGCACCGGTTTTTTTCCAAGTCGGAGGAAGTGGAAGCTCTCTGGAGCGAGATTCTCGGGCCAGACCTGCTCGAGCGGCCCCGGTTGTCGCGCATTCTTTACGGCGGCAAATTCTACTCCTATCCCATCAAACCCGTCGTAGCGCTCTGCAAGCTTGGTCCCATCGAGTCGGGACTCTGTTTCCTGTCGTATCTGCGGGCGCGGATGTTCCCGGTTGCAGACCCGCGCTCGTTCGAAGATTGGGTGAGCAACCAGTTCGGCGCGCGGCTTTTCCGGATCTTTTTCAAGACTTACACGGAAAAGGTCTGGGGCATTAGCTGCCGTGAGATCTCCGCGGATTGGGCAGCGCAGCGTATCCAGGGCCTGTCGCTGTGGTCCGCCGTCAGGAACGGCCTCAGGCCCGGATCTACGAAGCCGGGCGGTGAGATCGTCAAGACCCTGATTCACTCGTTCCGGTACCCGCGGTTCGGTCCGGGCATGATGTGGGAGAAGTGCGCGGAACGGGTGCGCGAGATGGGCGGACGCGTGTTGCTCGGGTGCAAGGTCACCGCTTGCCGGTTTGATGCGGATTTGAACCGGTGGTCGATCGAGTACAGCCACAGCGGAGGAGCGAGCGAGTCCATTTCCGCCGACAACGTGATCTCATCGGCCCCCTTGCGGGAACTGGCAGCGTCGTTGTTTCCGCCCGTCTCCGAGCGGGCGGCCGCGGCGGCGGCCGGGTTGCGGTATCGAGATTTCATAACCGTCGCGCTGATTGTGAAAGACCGCGGCGCTTTACGGGACAATTGGATCTATATCCACGATCCGTCCGTCCAGGTGGGCCGTATCCAGAACTACAAATCGTGGTCGCCGGAAATGGTGCCCGACGAGGACCACTGTTGTTACGGTCTGGAGTACTTTTGCAATGAAGACGACCGGCTCTGGAGATCCAGCGATAGCGATCTGGTGGCGCTTGCCGCCCGCGAACTCGTGAAGATCGGGCTGGCGCGGCGGGAGGACGTGGTGGACGGCTGTGTCGTCCGACAGCCCAAGGCCTACCCCGTTTATGACGACGCTTATGCGCGTCATGTAACGACCTTGCGAGCCGAGCTGCTGCACTATCCCAACATGCACCTGGTCGGCCGCAACGGCATGCACAAGTACAACAACCAGGACCACGCCATGATGACCGCCATGCTGACCGTGGAGAACATCGCGGCCGGGCGGCAGGTGTACGACGTGTGGCGCGTCAACCAGGATGCGCAATATCACGAAAGCGGCCTGGCGGAAGAGACGAAGCCCGCCAGCGTTGTGGCGAAACCATGCGGGGCCAAGGCGTAGACGAATGGTCACCCTGGCCGGCATACTTCTGGCGCTGCTGACACTCATCATCAGGGTGGACAAGAATTGGTTGGAGTGGCTGACACTGATCGGCGTGCTGCTGCTCGCGCGTTTCCGCCCTTCCTTCGGCGCTAAGCAGTTCCGGCTGGTCGAGGCGTTCTGGCGGCGGCTGGCGCTCAGACGCGGGTTGAGCCTGGCGGCAATTGGCCTGACCGCCGTAGGGCTTCGGCTGGCGCTGCTGCCCCTGATGCCGGTTCCGCAACCGCTGATCGTCGACGAGTTCAGCCACCTGCTGCTGGCGGACACGTTATCGCATGGGCGCCTGGCCAATCCGGCGCACCCCATGTGGAAGTACTTCGAAACCATGCAGGTGATTCAGCACCCCACCTACAGCTCCATGTACTTCCCCGTTCAGGGCATGTTTCTCGCCGCGGGGCAGTTGCTGGGCAATCCCTGGTTCGGTGTGCTGATCAGTGGGGGTCTGATGTCGGCGGCGGTCTTGTGGATGCTGCAGGGCTGGCTTCCGCCCGGTTGGGCGCTGCTCGGGGGAGTCCTCTTCACTGTGCGCTATGGGTTGTTCACTTACTGGATGAACAGTTACTGGGGAGGAGCGGCGGGCGTAATCGGAGGAGCCCTGGTTCTCGGAGCCATGCCGCGGATCCATCGAGCGATGCGATGCCGCCACTTCGTTTTACTTGCGATCGGGCTTCTGATACTCGTCAACAGCCGGCCATTCGAAGGCGCCGCGCTGGCCCTCCCCGCCGCCATTAGCCTGCTGAACTGGCTGTGGCGGCAGCGCGGCGCCATGTTGCGCAAGGCGTTACTGAAAGCCGTGCCGGCGTTCCTGCTCGTCCTGGCGCTCGGGGGGTTCCTGACGACACGATACTTTCGAGCTGTTACGGGCAGTTCGCTGACGCCGCCTTACCTCGTGAACCAGCGGACTTACGGTTGGCCATTGACGCTGGCGTGGTTTAAGGTAACGCCCGTCACGCACACCTGGCCGCCGATGCACGACTACTATCTTGGGGAGGTGAAACAACACCAAAAGTTTCAGTTGAGGACACACGTCACGGCAAACGGCATGGACGCCATCGTTCTGTGGAGTTTCTTCGTGGGGCCGCTGCTTTCGGTGCCGCTTATTTTTCTGCCGGCTGTGTGGCGCGATCAGCGGTACCGCCTGCTGTTTGCGGCGGCGGGATGCATGATCGCCGCCCTGAGTGTGGAGCAGTCGCGATATCCGCACTATGCCGGACCGGCAGCCTGCGTGGCCATCGCGTTGCTGGTGGCCTCCCTGCGCCACATGCGAGCGGCCGGCCGGCGCAAGGGAAAAGGACGCGCGCTGCCGCGCATGCTTTTGGCTTCCGCTCTGGCGTGTCCCGTAGCGCTGGCGCTAATGCCTGTCCACGTTGCTGCCTTCGGAACGGTGAAACCCTACTCGTGCTGGCGTTGCAACGTTTCCGGAAATATCGAGCGGGCTTCGGTCGTGAACCGATTCCGTAACATGCCCGGTCTCCATTTGCTGATCGTCCGCTATGGTCCGATGCACAATTGGATGAACGAATGGGTCTGGAACGAGGCGGACATCGACCATGCGAAGGTGGTTTGGGCACGGGATGCCGGCGACGGCAACCAAGCCCTGTTGCAGTATTTTCGGAACCGGACTGTGTGGATCGTCGAGCCGGATTGCACGCCACCACGCGTAACTAAGGCTCAGACTGAATCACGGCCATAGACAATTCCCACGAAAGGGCGGCTTTGGTGGCTTCAAATAGGCATTTGAATGGAGCATCGGTCGTGTATCGTGACCCAGTATACTTTCGATAACTCCGTTGAATAACCCTACGGAGTATAGCCTCACGGGCAACGGTGCCGGATAATACTTGCGAGGAAGGCCCAATGAAAGTGGTCGTGCTGTGTGGCGGTCTTGGTACACGCCTGCGCGAAGAGAGCGAATTCAGGCCGAAGCCGATGGTAGAGATCGGTGGCCGGCCCATTCTTTGGCACATCATGAAAACCTACGCCCATTACGGGTTTCGGGAATTCGTGTTGTGTCTCGGGTACCGCGGCAACATGATCAAGGACTATTTCCTGAATTACGAAGCCATGAACAACGACTTTTCCATCTGCCTCGGGCAGCCCGCGAACATTCGCTATCACGGGCACCACACCGAGCAGGGCTTCACCGTAACGCTGGCGGAGACGGGATTGAACACCATGACCGGCGGCCGCATTCGCCGGATTGAAAAATACATCGATAGCGACCTGTTCCTCCTTACCTATGGCGACGGCCTGAGCGATGTCGACATTCGCGCTTTACTCGAGTTCCATCACAGCCACGGCAAGATCGCTACCGTTACCACAGTTCCGCCGATTTCCCGCTTTGGAGTGGTCAAAATCAACGACTCCGGCGTCGTCGAGCGATTTACGGAGAAGCCCAAAGGGAATGGCTCGATCAGCGCGGGCTTTTTTGTTCTTAACCGGGCCGTTTTCGACTATCTCGGCGACGGCGACTACATCTTCGAGCGCGAACCGCTGGAGCGGCTGTCTGCGGAAGGCCAGCTCATGGCCTATCGCCACCGCGGCTTCTTTTACGGCATGGACACCTTCCGCGAATACCAGTACCTCAACGAGCTCTGGAACTCCGGCGCCGCGCCATGGAAGGTCTGGAACAACGGGGAACTCGCGCAATGAACATTCTCGTCACCGGCAACCTGGGCTACGTCGGCCCTTGCGTGATCGCCCGCCTACGCGCCGCATTCCCTGGCGCGGGCCTCATAGGCCTGGACGCGGGCTATTTTGCCGATGCCCTGCTCGACCCCGCTTCGTTGCCCGACCAAGTCCCCGACGAACAGATTCTGGACGGCGTCAGAGGTTTTCCCGCGCGGCGGCTGAAAGCTCTGCTCGCCTTGAAGGACAAGGGGCTGCTGGACGCCGAGTTGAGGTGGACTTCCGTCGCTTCCGCCGAACCTATAGAGGCCGCCTGAAATGAATCCCAAAGCCGACCAGCTCCGATCGGAGATCCTCTCGTTGGTAGCCGAATACCACAAGGCCGCCTTCGCCGAACGCGCTTTTATTCCCGGCGAATCCTCCGTCCCCTATGGCGGCCGCGTGTTCGACGACCGTGAAATCCGCAACTTGGTCGACGCCTCGCTCGATTTCTGGCTCACCACCGGCCGCTTCGCGCAGCGGTTCGAGCGGGAATTTGCCCGCTGGGTGGGAGTGCGGCAGTGCCTGCTGGTAAACTCCGGCTCGTCGGCCAACCTGGTGGCGATCGCGGCGCTGACCTCGCCGCGGCTGGGGGACCGGCGCTTGCGGCCCGGAGACGAGGTGATCACGGTGGCGGCCGGCTTTCCCACTACCGTGAATCCTATTCTGCAGAATGGCCTGGTTCCGGTCTTCGTGGATGTTACGCTGCCCACTTATAACGTGGACACGTCGCAACTCGAGGCCGCTCTCTCACCGCGCACCCGCGCCTTGATCTTGGCCCACACGCTGGGAAATCCATTCGACGTGGGTGCGGTCGCGAGCTTCGCCCGGAAGCACGATTTGTGGCTAGTGGAAGATTGCTGCGATGCCCTGGGATCCACCTATCTCGGACGCAAGACCGGCACATTCGGCGACCTGGCGACGGTCAGCTTCTATCCGGCCCACCACATGACAATGGGCGAGGGCGGGGCGGTATTGACCAACACGCCGATCCTGCACACGATCGCCGAATCCTTCCGCGATTGGGGCCGCGACTGCTGGTGTGAACCCGGCTGCGACAACACGTGCGGCAAGCGATTTGACTGGCAACTGGGCGGCCTTCCGTGCGGTTATGACCATAAATTCATCTATTCGCACATCGGCTACAACCTGAAGCTCACCGACATGCAGGCCGCGGTCGGCGTGGCGCAACTGGAGAAGTTGGACGGATTCGTCGCGGCGCGGCGGCGAAACTTCAGAGCGCTGCGCGAAGGGCTGGCGGGCCTGGAGGAGTTCTTCGTCCTGCCCGAAGCCACCACCGGCGCGGAACCGAGTTGGTTCGGTTTTCCGATTGCGGTTCGCGCCAGTGCTCCTTTCTCGCGCAACCAGGCGACGCGTTATCTGGAAGACCGCAAAATCGCGACGCGGCTGCTGTTTGGCGGCAACCTGGTGCGCCAGCCGGCCTACCGCGAATCGCAATACCGGGTGATTGGCTCCCTCAGCCAAACCGATTACGTCATGAACCAGGTGTTCTGGATCGGGCTTTATCCGGGAATTAGTCCGGTCGCTTTGGACTATATGGTGGAGACTTTGCGCGGCGCTGCTTGCTTGACTGCGCCTGTGGGAGCGTGAGATGGACAACCTGAATACCAACGAAGGCGCCGCGGTTTTGATCGGCAACAAGCTGGTGGGCAACAACCACCCGTGCTACATCATCGCGGAGATCGGCATCAATCATAACGGCGATATCGATCTGGCGCGCCGCCTGATCAGCGTGGCTGTAGCGGCGGGCTGCGACGCAGTGAAGTTCCAGAAGCGCACGGTAGAGGTAGTGTATTCGCCGGAGGAATTAGCCAAGCCGCGAGAAAGCCCTTTCGGCACGACGAACGGCGATTTGAAGCGCGGTCTGGAGTTCGGCCATGACGAATATCGCCTGATCGACCGCTACTGCCGCGAGGTCAAGATGCCATGGTTCGCATCGTGTTGGGACGAAGGATCGGTCGACTTTATCGACCAGTTCAATCCGCCGTGTTTTAAGATCGCCTCAGCGTCGCTCACCGACGACTGTCTGCTACGCCACACTCGCTCGAAGGGCAAGCCGATTATTCTCTCCACCGGGATGAGCACCATCGAAGAAATCGATCATGCGGTCAACGTGTTAGGAACCAGGGATCTGGTTTTGCTGCACGCCTGCAGCGCGTACCCGGCTTACTACCCGGAGTTGAACTTGAAGGCGATTGAGACCATGCAGGAACGCTATCGCGTCCCGGTGGGATATTCAGGCCACGAAACCGGTCTTCCTTCCACAGTTGCTGCCGTGGCGCTGGGCGCTTGCGCCATCGAACGCCATATCACGCTGGATCGATCCATGTGGGGGTCGGACCAGGCTGCGTCCCTCGAGCCCAACGGCATTACCAAAATCGTGGGCTATGTGCGGATCGTCGAGCAATCGTTAGGCGACGGCGTAAAGCGCGTGGTGGAACGCGAACAGCCAATCATCAAGAAACTGCGCCGCGTGGGAACGGCCGCCTGAAATGAGCGCGCTGAAGGCGATGGCGTTGGATGTCGACGGCGTGCTCACCGACGGCGGCGTCTGGTGGAGCCCCGAGGGAGGCGAGTGGAAGCGATTCTCCTTCGCCGATCTCATGGGCGTCTCGCTGGCCCGCAAGGCGGGCTTGATCGTAACGCTCATATCCGGCGAGGATAGCCCCTTGGTGGATCGCTTCGCGCTGAAGATGAATCTCGCCGACGTCGCTAAAGGCTGTAAGGATAAGGCTGCTGCTCTACGCGCCTTTGCGGAACGGCACGGGCTTGGCTTGGAAGAAATCTGCTTCATGGGAGACGACGTGAACGACCTGGCCGCCATGAAACTGGCTGGTCTGGCGGCCGCCCCGGCGGATGCGCGGCCGGTCGCGCGATCTTGCGCGGATGTTGTCACGCGAGCATCGGGTGGCAACGGCGCTGTCCGCGAACTTGTGGACATGATTCTGACCGGGCAAGTGTCTGGCGTCCAGCGTGAATCCGCATAACCATGATCAAGCTCTCCGATTACGTCGTCCGTTTCGTGGCGAGGTTGGGCGTCAAGCACGTTTTCCTGGTAACCGGCGGCGGAGCCATGCACCTGAACGCGTCGCTGGCCCAGTGCAAGGACATCGAGGCCGTTTGCAATCAGCACGAGCAGGCCAGCGCCATGGCCGCCGAGAACTACGCCAAAGTCACCAATCAACTTGGCGTGGCAATGGTAACCACGGGTCCGGGGGGCACGAATGCGATCACGGGCCTGGCAGGAGCATGGCTGGATTCCACACCAGTTCTGCTTCTTTCCGGCCAGGTGAAGCGGCCAGACCGCATGTTCGGCCGGGATGGCACACCGCTGGGCGTGCGCCAGCTTGGTGTTCAAGAAGTGGACATCGTTTCCATCGTTCGGCCATTGACGAAATACGCGGTTACGGTGTTGGAGCCGGCGACCATTCGCTATCACCTTGAAAAGGCTTTGTGGCTCGCTCATCACGGCCGTCCGGGGCCGGTCTGGATCGACATTCCGCTCGACGTCCAGGCGGCTCCGATTGATGAATCCAGCCTGACCGGTTTCGATCCCGCGGAAGCGGAAGCTTTGCCTGGTGACTCCGAGCTTAAGGACAAGGCGCGCGAGACCGTCGAGGCGCTGAATCGCGCGCAAAGACCCTTGCTATTTGCCGGCAATGGTGTTCGCCTGGCGCATGCGGAGGAAGACTTTCGACGCCTTCACGCTGCATTGCAGATTCCTGTGGAGGCAACCTGGTGCGCCGCCGATATCGTCTCTTCCGAGGACCCGTTGTTTGTTGGCCGTCCCGGGTCGCTGGCTTCGCGCGGCGCTAACTTTGCGCTACAGAATTGCGATTTTCTGTTGAGCATCGGGGCTCGTCTGGATTTTGCGATCACCGGCTACTCGCCCGAGAACTTCGCCCGCGCGGCGCATAAGGTGATGGTCGATATTGACCCTGCGGAGATTCGTAAGTTGGCGCCAATCATCAACACGCCGGTGGTGGCGGATGCTGGCGCGTTCCTGCGAGAAATGCTGCGCCAGTTCGATGCCGTGGAAAACAAGGATCGCAGTTGCTGGACGAAGCGTTGTACGGACTGGAAGACACGTTACCCGGTGGTAACGGAGGAACATCGGCATTCCGAGGGCCGCGTCAGCATTTATTATCTGGCGGAAGTGATCGGGCAGGAAACCACGCCGGAAGACCTGATGATCTCAGGCAGTTCCGGCAGCGGCATTGAGATTTTCCTGTTCGCCTGTCCCACGCGCACGGGCCAGCGTATCTACCACACCGCCGGCCTGGGCGCCATGGGCAACGCCCTGCCCGGCAGTATCGGCGTGTGCCTAGGCGGCGGACGGCGCAGGACCGTCTGCGTGGATGGGGACGGCGGCTTTCAGTTTAATATCCAGGAGCTCGAAACGGTGGCACGCTTGAATCTGCCGATCAAGTACTTCGTGCTGAACAACGACGGCTACGCCTCCATCCGCGCCTCGCAAACCAGCTACTTTGGCGCGCCACAGTTGGGCTGCGACAGCCGCACGGGGCTGACCATGCCGGATGTGTGCCGCATCGCCGCCGCTTATGGGCTGCGCACGGCTCGTATCGATTCGCAAGCCGACTTGCGCGGGCAAGTGCGAGCGGTGCTGGAGACGCCCGGACCGGTCGTATGCGACGTTCAGTTGATCCCGGACGAAGTCCGCGGACCGCGGCTGGCATCAGCGCAACTGGCGGATGGCTCTCTGGTGTCGCAGCCGCTCGAGAACTTGTGGCCGTTCCTCGACCGCGCGGAATTCCGCGCCAATATGATCGTTCCGCCCATCGACGAGTGATGACGAGTAAAAGCCCATGAAAGTCCTCATCACAGGCGGCAGCGGGTTCATAGGGCGGAACCTTGTGGAACATTACGCGAGCCGGTTTGAAGTTCTTGCGCCCGGGCGGGCTGAACTGAATTTGCTGGACGCGGAAACGGTGCACCAGTACTTGCAGCGACACCGCTTCCATGTGGTGGTCCACGCGGCTGCGGAGCGTTCGAATCGCGCGGTACCAGCCGCTCCAAAGTTGCTGGAACGGAATTGCCGGATGTTTTTCAATCTGGCGCGCAACGAACATCTCTTTGACCGGATGTTCTTTCTGAGCTCCGGCGCTGTTTATGACCGCGCACATTGCCGCCCGAAAATGGCCGAGGACTATTTCGGCGCCCATGTTCCCTCCGACGATTACGGCTTTTCGAAGTATATCTGCGCCAAAGCGATCCAGGCCACCGGGCGCGTTTATGACATGCGCCTGTTCGGGGTTTTCGGACCGCACGAAGAGTGGCGGGTGAGGTTCATTTCGAATGCCTGCTGCCGGGCAGTCTGGGATATGCCGGTCCTGATCCGGCAGGATGCGCTTTTCGACTACATGGACGTCGCGGATTTGGGCTCGATCCTCGAAGCTTTTTTCGAAAAGGACCTGCGCCACAGGCACTATAATGTCTGCACGGGCCGATCCTTTGCGCTCAGCGCATTGGCGGACAAAGTCGTGCGGATTTCCGGCAAAAGCCTCAGCATCGCAATCCAGCGCCCGGGCATGGGACCGGAGTACAGCGGCGACAACGCAAGAATGCTGCGTGAGATGCCGGGTTTTCATTTTCGCGACATGGACGATTCGATAGCGGAGTTGTACCGGTGGTACAAAGCCCACCAGGATATCGTGGATCCCGACCTTCTGCGGTTCGATGAGTGACTCTATGAACGTGCCGGAAACGTTATTGACAGCCATTGAAGCGCCGCAACGGATTCCGTTCGAACCTCGAAGAGGCGTGTAATCCTATGAAGACCATCAGCATCGTCACCGGTTGTTACAACGAAGAGGACAACGTCGAAGAGTTGTACGCCCGGGTCAAGTCCGTGATGGCCGGGTTGGGGCGCTACCCCTACGAGCACATTTTCATCGACAACGCCTCCACGGACCGCACAGTCGAAGTTCTGAAGCGCATCGCCGCTGAGGACACCAACGTCAGGATCATCGTCAACGCCAGGAACTTCGGCCACATCCGTTCGCCCCTCCATGCGGTATACCAGGCGTCCGGCAACGCCATCATCGGAATCATGTCGAATCTCAAGGATCCGCCCGAGCTCATTCCCGAACTCATCGCTCACTGGGAAAACGGCTTCTCCATGGTTCTGGCTATTAAGCGGTCCAGCGAGGAGAACCCGCTGATGTTCTGGATCCGCCGGCGCTACTACCGCCTGGTCAACCGGCTCTCTTCGATCGAGACATTCGAAAACTTCACCGGATTCGGCCTCTACGACCGGCGCGTGATCGATATCGTCAAGACGTTCGACGACCCCTATCCCTATTTCCGTGGCGTGATTGCAGAGATCGGCCTGCCTCACAAGGAGATCTACTTCGACCAGCCGGCGCGAAAACGAGGCATCACCAAGAACAATTTCTACACGCTGTACGACATGGCGATGTTGGGTATCACCAATCTCTCCAAGGTGCCGCTGCGGCTGGTGACCTTTTCCGGCTTCGCCAGCGCCCTCATCTGCGCTCTGGTGGCGTTCGGCTACCTGGTGTATAAGCTGCTGTACTGGAACCGCTTCTCGGCGGGCATCGCCCCCTTGGTCCTCGGCATCTTCTTCTTCAGCTCGGTGCAGTTGATCTCAATTGGAATTCTGGGCGAGTACATCGGCTCCATCTATACCCATGTACAGAAACGGCCGCTGGTGGTGGAACGCGAGCGTGTCAACTTCGAACACGAGCCTCGAATGCCGAAATCGAACGAACCTTCACTGGTGTGCGATGAGAAACACGCGGACGTGCTGGCCGGAGATGAGCGGCTTGCGCCGCCACATCCAGCTTCCGGGAAGGCTCCAGACGGGGTCGGTGTCTTTGACGACCAGGGCGGAAATCCCTAATGCGCGGCAGGCGCCCTCGACCTCATCCGGCGTGGCTGTGCCCTGAAACAGCGGCGCGATAATTCCCAGAACGGCCGTGCACTCGCGGGGATCTCCACCAAAAACTGTGTTGCAGGAGAGGGTGTCCGCCACGGTTCTCTGTTCGGAGTAGAGCGCCCACGGTAGATCGCCGGGGTCGGTATCGGGGTTCTGCTGCACGATGGCGTCCTTCCCCAGCAACGTCTTGAGCCGCTCGTAGGCCGCGCGCGCTTCATAGAGACGGCGCCCCGTATCGGCAGTGGGATTCAGCCACGAATACCGCGGCAACGCCATCCAGTCGGCAACCACGGCGTAGAGGCGGAGGCTGGCGGCTTCGTAAACACTGCCCGCGACGCCGAGGACGATCAGAACGACCACCAAGGGGCGACGCGCCGCTTTCCGGTCATCCAACAAGTCCACCGCCCAGAGCAACAAAATGAACTGAGCTAACAACATGCCCCGGTAACCCAGATCGTTGTTCCAGATGACCGTCGATCGCACAAACGTGCAGATCAGGAGGCTCGTCGCGGCTATCGTCAAAGTGAGAAGTTCATAACGGTCGACCGTGCGCCGGCGCCACACGCGCCGGAGAAACCACACCGCTGCGAGGCCGTAGAAACCGAATTCGAGCAAATAATTAACCGGCAGGAATGCCGCGTAAACCAGGTTGGGACAGCCCGAACGGCGCGCCAGTTCGCCGGCCGGATAAAAGTGGCGCACGCCTAAGCTCAGGACGTGGCTGCTCGCCATACCGGTGGCGCCCGCTGTCCCACCGCGTGCAGATGCGGTCAGTTCCCAAACCTGAGGCGCGGCCAGCACCAGAGCTAGCACTCCCATGCCAGCCAGGAATCCCGTTTCCCGTCTCCAGCCCTTGAGTAATGTGACCAGCGTCCAAACCGCCAATGCGGCTCCAAATACAAAGCCCACGTAAATGGACTCTCCCACGCAGCCGGCCAAGCAGAACGCAGCGACGAACATGGCCGGCCCGCGACGGGTGCCGGACCCGGCGCTGCGCCACAGGATCAAAACGCTGGTGAGCCCCGCAATCAGCGCCCCCATATGATGTGGAACCCAGAGCATCGACGTGATCCAGGCGGAGACCTGCTCGTTCCACCACTCCGGTTCCGCCCATGGGCGATGAGCCAAAGCTAGTGCCAGGTCGGGGATAATATCGAGGCCGGTGACCGCCAACAGTGCCACGCCCAGAACGGTCCGCCGATGGATCCGGCGTGCGCCTTCCGGATGAACGAAGCGCAGGTAGAGGGCGATCATCGCCATCAGGCCGATTCCGCACCATAGCGCTCCGGCGATGATGGCGTGGCGCCCGGTGACCCAGGAGCCGCCCATCTGCTTCACCAGGCTGCATGGGATCAGCCAGCAGTAGTGGTAACGAAGCGGAACCGTGTGCCCCGGATAGAAGTAAGGGTTCGATGGCGGAATGCCGTCCCGGGAGATGGCCGCCACGATTGCGCTGCGCAGGCTGTAATCGTACGACACCACGGAATAGTAGAGGCGGTTTCCCCAACTCAAATCGACTAGGCAGAGGAGTCCGACGGCGACCCAGCCGGCGACGATGAGCGCAGATACGGTCAAACGCTTGTCGAGCTGCAACCGAAAAGAACGGGATTCGCGAATCGAGACGGCCGCAAATACAAGCCAGAGCAAGCCGAAGGCGCACCACGTTAGCGCGATCGACCCGAGCCGCGACGTCAAATACGCCAGAAGCGGCGCCACGCCTATTGACAGGGGAACGCTGAGCGCCAGGCGCGTGGCGGGAGTGCGGCGTCGAAAGCCGATAAGGTCCGCCATCCAGCCCACCGCATAGCCCGGGACGAACGCGAACAGACCGAATAACACGAACGCCCACAAACTGGAACAGAGATCGAGGAGGAAGAAATTGCGGAGCATATCGGCTCAGGCCCCAACACTTAACAGCATCGTGCCAGCCGGTTCAAGCGAAAGGTAAGGGCTACTGATGCGTGGTACGCCCCGTGTTCCATTTTGGCCTCCCAGGCCCTGTTCAGTATACACCCCCGAGCCTTCCCCTCTACAGCCGAACCCATTGGTTCTATTGCCCGTTAGCCCCAGCGTGTGCGACGTAGAAGTGTAGATCAGGCCGCCCGGTGGTCTCCAAGCCGGCGCTGTTGGCGAAGGTTCGCCTGGGTTTCGATCCCCTCGGTGGCCAGCCCGACCGCCGCAGCCACTTTGCGCAGCTCGCCCAACGATACAGCTTCGCCCTATTCCAGCCCCTGTCCCCCAGCCCGAAATCGATCTAAGATTTATGAGAAGCAACTGCTTGCTTCACGGTTTTGCAATGGAGAGTAAATATCCTGTTTTTGACCGCTCGCGTCTGGTTGTCAAACCGCTCGCCGAACGAGTGCACGACTTGAGCGCGGATCAATGGCTGGCTCTCGAACAAGAGCCGGTGCCGTGGTCGCACCCGCAGCTCGGCGAGCTGGCGGCGCGCGTGGTGCGCGCGCGGGAACGGGGCGCGGCCCGCATCCTGATGATGGGCGGGCACGTGCTGCGCGCCGGCGTGAACCGGCAGATCATCGATCTGGTGGAGCGCGGCTTCATCGACCACATCGCCATCAACGGCGCCGGCGCCATCCACGATTACGAGCTGGCGCGCATCGGCGCCACCACCGAAAATGTCGCGCGCTACATCCGCACCGGCGAGTTCGGCCTGTGGCGCGAGACCGGCGAGCTGAACGACTGGATCGCCGAAGCCGCCCGGCTTTCGCTGGGCTTGGGTGAGAATGTCGGCCGCCGCATCGGCGCGAGCGATTATCCGCACCGGGATCTCAGTGTGCTGGCGGCGGCGTGGCGGCGCTCAGTGCCCGTGACGGTACACGTCGGCGTGGGATACGATATTCTGCACGAGCATCCGAACTGCGATGGCGCCGCGTTGGGCGCGGCCAGCTACCGCGATTTCCTGATCTTTGCCGCCGCGGTGGAACGGCTGGAAGGCGGCGTCCTGCTCAGCTTCGGTTCCGCGGTGATGGCCCCGGAGGTCTATTTGAAGGCGTTGGCAATGAGCCGCAACGTCGCGCATCAACAGGGGCGCACCATCCGCGATTTTGCCACCGCGGTTTTCGACCTGCTGCCGATTGACGGCGATGTTTACCGCGAGCCGCCCAAGAGCGATCCGGGATATTATTTCCGGCCCCATAAGACCATCTTGGTGCGCACCGTGGCGGATGGCGGCGCGAGCTTCTATTTCCGCGGCGATCATCGTGCCACGATTCCCGCTCTGCGGCGCGCGATTCTGGAATGCGCATAATCACAGCGAAGATACTGGCGGCGCTGCTCAACTGATCCGGACTGGTGGCGGACGATATCTGGCTGAAGGTGTGTATCATGTTATTGAACCCGGCGCATTTGTGATTGGCGGCGGCATCGGCAAGGCTGGGGAGGCGCTCTCCGGATTTTTTTGGCGCACAGTTGCGGCGCACCATCACGCAGTGGCCGCGGCGCGCATCGACGTAGTACCAGCGGCGCGGGGAGATGACAGCATGCGGTACGGGGCGGAGGCTGGATAAAGGAAACCAGCATGAACTTTCCCGAAGCTTATAAAGCGGACCTGCTGAAAGCGATTGAATCCGTCGACCTGAACAAAATAAACCAGGCGATCGAGTGGTTCAAGCAGGCGCGCGCCGGCTGCCAGCAAATCTTCGTCTGCGGCAACGGCGGCAGCGCATCCACGGCCTCGCATTTCGCCTCCGACATGGTGAAGGGCGCCAGCTTTAACCGTCATACGCGTTTCCGCATGATGGCGCTAACGGACCAGTTGCCCACGCTGACGGCCTATGCCAACGACGTGGGCTACGACGCGGTTTTCGTCGAGCAGCTTAAGAACTTCGCCCAGCCCGGCGACCACTTCCTGGCGATCAGCGGCTCCGGCAACTCGCCCAACGTGGTGCGCGCCATGGAATACGCAAACCTGGTTGGCTGCCGGACAATGGCGCTCACCGGCCGCGACGGGGGGCGTCTCGGCCCGATGGCCCAGTTGAACATCCAGGTTCCCGTGCTTCACATGGGCCGCATTGAAGACGCCCACATGATCGTGTGCCACATGATCGCCTATTACTTCATGGACGTGGAGAAGTAGGCTCATCCTGGCACAGGCGTTCGCCGAGTCGGAGGTTCCCCGCTCAACCACACCGCAGTGCCTTAGCTTAATGGCGTGTTAGGCGGATACTTGGCCGGGCGCTTGAACGACTTAACCCGTGCGAGCCGGCGGCCCCGCGGAATCCGCGAAGGGGCATGTTTTCTTTAAGATCCGCCACGCACGGGCGGTTTGTCGGCCTCCGGCCTCCTATCCGGTTGGATGAGCTACACATGATAAAATCAGGCGTCGTGCCTCGACCAGGTTCCCCACCTGCGCCGCCTGAGCGCCCCAAGCAGTTGGGAAAAGAGGGACATGCCATCGGCAGGATCGCGGAATGGAGCGTCTTGCGGTCGTTAAGAGATGCCTTCGACACCGGAGTAGGGTTTGCGATGGCAGCCCCCCTGGCGAGCATGGTCGCGGGGCCTGTGATCATCGTGGCTGTGATCTCCCGGCTGACGCTGGAGGGACAGGGATACTTTTACACGTTTAACAGCCTGCTCGCATTCCAGATTCTGTTCGATATGGGTTCGGCGCAAGTGCTGTTACAGTTCGCCAGCCACGAGTGGTCGCTGCTGGATCTGGACAAGACCGGCAAGATCACCGGCAGCCCAGAGGCCCTGGCGAAGCTCCGGAGCTTGCTTGCTTTTGCCATCCGGTGGGCTAGCGGAATTGCGGCGCTGGCAGGCATTGTGCTGGGGTTTGCGGGAGCGGCGATGTTTTCGCACTCCGGCAACTCGGGCATGCGATGGCTGGGCCCTTGGGTGGCGCTGTGTGCGATCACGGCCTTGAACATGCTGATGACACCCATCTGGGCGCTGCTGGAAGGGTGCAACCGCATTACGCAGGTTTATGCCTACCGATTCTTCGCCAACGTAGCCCAGAACGGGTGCATTTGCTGCGCTTTGTTTGCAGGTGCCGGGCTGTGGGCTATACCCCTGGGCGCGGCGGCGATGTTTTCGGTGTCGATCACTGCGCTCGTGCGAAGACATGGGGGATTCCTGGTGCAGATCCGAGGGGCGGGACATCAGGCGGGAATTTCGTGGCGTCACGACCTGTTGCCGGTGCAATGGCGTTTTGCGCTGAGCTGGTGGAGTGGTTATTTCCTCTCCTATTTCTTCACACCTATTCTTTTTCATTATTATGGGCCGGTGGTGGCGGGCCAGATGGGGATGACTTGGTCGGTGGTGGCCACCATAGGGGCGCTATCCACGGCGTGGATTTCGACCAAAGCGGCGCGCTTCGGAATGCTGATCGCGCGGCGGGAGTTTCAAGCGCTGAACCGGATGGCCGTGCGGTCGGGGATGGCGTGCGTGGGTGTGGCGGCACTGGGCGCGGTGGGGCTGGAGAGTGTGGTTTTAGCGCTGCGTTCCATTGGATCGCCGCTGGCGAACCGGCTTCTGCCGCCGTTGCCAATGGGCCTCTTCCTGGCGGGGCAGGTGCTTATGCAGGCATCGGCCGTCCAGGCCGTATATCTGCGGGCACACAAGCGCGAGCCATTTGCGGCGCTGACTGCGATGGCGGCGCTGCTGGTGGTTGGGTCGACTTGCTATTTTGGCAAGGCTTACGGGGCGGTAGGGGCGGCGGCCTCGTATTGCGGCGTGACACTGCTATTCATCTTGCCTGTCGGGACGGCCATCCTGACGCGATGCCGGAGGCTTTGGCACGAATGTCCACAGTGAAGTCTTCTGCACTCCCCACTCTTTCGGTGATCCTGCCGAATTACAACCACGGGCGGTATTTGCGGGGGGCGCTGGGTGCCATCTTGAGCCAGTCGGCACGGCCGTTGGAAGTGCTGGTAATCGACGACGCGTCGACCGACGACAGCGTCCAAATTATCCGCGAGATTGCCGTCCGTGACCCGCTGGTGCGGCTGCTGGTGAACCCGCGGAATATGGGCCCCGTTCCGACGATCAATCGCGGCGTTCGGGAGGCGGCCGGGGATTTCGTCTACACACCTGCTGCCGACGACCAGATTTTGCCGGGGCTCTTCGAGAAATCGATGACGCTATTGGCAAAAAACCCCAGCGCCAAACTCTGTGTCGTGGACTTGGCCCAGTTTAACGCCGTGACTGGCCGCGTGCGCTATCTCCGGCCGCGGCTGCGTCCCGATGCCGGATACGTCAGCCGCGACGAAGTTGCGAACCGCATGGCACACCACCGTGTGTACATGTATGGTGGCATGACGGTTTTCCACCGCGCCGCCCTGCTGGAACTTGGAGGTTTCCCATCCGCCCTAAAGTGGTATTCCGACTGGTTCTGTGTGCTGGTGCTGGCATTGCGGCACGGAGTGTGCTACATTCCCGAAGCGCTGGCAACCATGAGGATGCTGCCGGGCGCATACTCGGCGGCGGGCAGCAAAGATCATGCCGTCCAAGATCGGCTCTTCCGGCAGATATTTGATCTCCTGCATTCGGATCAATACGCCGATGTACAAGCTCAGCTCTTAGAAAACGGGGCGCTCTGTTTGCTGGGTTCGCAGATTCTGCGGGTGTTGTTAACGGACTCGCGGTACAGGCACATCCTGTCGCTACGTCTACTTACGCGGTTGCTGGCCAATATCCCGGTCACCCTATTCGGCTTGAACCCGGCGACCGAGTCCCCGCTGGGGTTTCTGGATCGGACGGTGCGCACCGTACTGGGCCTGGACGGAACTATCCAACAGTTCGGGGTACCGCTGGACAAACCAGGCGGATGAGCATGGCGCCACAGGCATCGTATCATTGAGTATTGACGGGCATGCATGAAAAGAGTCCTTGTCACCGGCGGCGCAGGGTATAAGGGCTGCGTCCTCGTTCCCAAGTTGTTGAATGCCGGCCACGCAGTGGTGGTCTACGATCTGATGCTCTTCGGGTCGGGCGGTCTGCCCTCGCACCCGCGGCTTCGTGTGGTGACCGCCGATATCCGTGACACCACCAGCTATGCGGCCGCGGTCGAAGGCTGCGATTCGGTGATTCACCTGGCATGCATTTCCAACGACCCGAGCTACGAACTGGATCCGGCGCTGAGCAAGACCATCAATTTCGATTGTTTCGAGCCGATGGTGGAAGCCAGCAAGAACGCGGGGGTCCGGCGATTCGTGTATGTGTCCTCGAGCTCGGTGTATGGCGTGAGCGAAGCCCCCGAGGTGACCGAGGAGCATCCCCTCGTCCCACTGACGGATTACAGCAGGTATAAAGGGCTTTGCGAAACGGCACTGGCCAAGTACCGCTCGGAGGATTTCACTACCGTGGTGATACGGCCGGCGACGGTCTGCGGGTATTCGCCGCGGATGCGTTTCGATCTGACCGTCAACATTTTGACCAACCACGCGATCAATCGGGGCTTGATTACGGTCTTCGGCGGCGCGCAGAAGCGGCCGAATATTCACATTGACGACGTGACCGAGCTGTATGTGAAGATGCTGGAATACCCCGCGCACGTGGTGGATGGAGAGATCTTCAACGCGGGCTACGAGAATCACACGGTGGCACAACTGGCGGAAATGGCGAAGGCCGTGGTGGAGCGGGAATTCCCGGAGAAGGCGCCCATCCGGATTGAAACCACCAGTACCAACGACAACCGGTCGTACCACGTGAGTTCCCGCAAGATCGCGGAAAGACTGGGGTATCGCCCGAGCCGCACGATTGAGGACGCGATCCGCGATTTGTGCAGCGCGTTCCAGGCCGGCAAGTTCGATAACAGTCTGGCGAACGACGATTACATCAACGTAAAGGCGGTCAAGAAACTGGGCTTGCGATGACAGTGGTATCGGAGTTGTCCAATAACAAGATGCTGACGCTGGACGAACTGGCCGAGGTGGTAGCTTCCCTGCGCCAGGCGGGCAAGGTGGTGGTACATTGCCATGGCGTATTCGACCTGATGCACATTGGCCACATTCGCCACTTCGAACAGGCTAAGCAACTGGGCGATGTTTTAATAGTCACGGTGACTCCCGACCGCTTCGTCAACAAGGGTCCCAATCGCCCGGTCTTCCCCGAGGCGCACCGGGCGTGGTCCATCGGAGCGCTCGCGTGTGTGGATTACGTAGCTATCAATCAATGGCCCATGGCCACCGATACCATCCGCCTGCTGAAGCCGGATGTTTTCGTTAAGGGCACGGAATTCCGCGACCTTGAAGATCGGACGGGCGCCGTGGCCCTGGAAGAACAGGCTATTCGCGAGGTCGGCGGCTGCCTCAAATTCGCCGGCGATGTCGTCTTTAGCTCCTCCAACCTGCTCAACCGAAACTTCAACATCTTTCCCGCAGAGACCGAGCGTTTCCTGCGTTCTTTTTGCGGCCGCTACACTTCCGACGATGTGATTCGCAGCCTGGAGAGGGCGCGCGGGTTGCGTGTGCTGGTCCTCGGCGAAGCCATCGTCGATGAGTATCAATACTGCGAAACCCTGGGAAAGTCTGGTAAAGAGCCGGTCCTGGCGGCCCGCCATATCAGCAGCGAGCGCTTTGCCGGCGGATCCCTCGCAGTGGCCAACCATGTCGCCGCCATCTGCGACCGGGTCAGCGTCCTAACCCTGCTTGGTGGAATCGATTCGCACGAGCAGTTCATCTGCGAGCATCTGCACCCGTCCGTGGAGAAGATCTTCCTATACATGGAAAACGCCCCCACCATTGTCAAACGGCGCTTTCTCGAGTCGTACCCTCTGCAGAAGCTATTCGAGGTCTATGTGATGGCAGAGATCGAGCGGCTCGGTTCGCAATCCGCGGCCATCTGCAAGAAACTGGACGCCCTGCTGCCTGAATACGACGTGGTCGTAGTGGCTGATTACGGCCACGGGATGATCTCCCCCGAGGTGGCCCACCTCCTCTCCGCCAAGGCTCCCTTCCTGGCCATCAACACCCAGGTCAATGCCGGGAATCAAGGATTCAATACTGTTTCCAAGTACGGCCGCGCCAACTTCATCTCCATTTCGGAAAAGGAAATTCGCATGGAGGCGCGCAATCCGCAGGGGGATCTGAGAACCATCGTCCGCGACGTTTCGGCAAAGCTCTCGTGCGACCGCATCATCATTACCTGCGGTGTTCAAGGCTGCCTCTGCTACAGCCGCGGGGAAGACTTCTGCGAAACCCCCGCTTTCAGTGGGCGCGTCGTTGACCGGGTAGGCGCCGGCGATGCAGTGTTGGCCATCACAGCGCCCTGCGCGGCCTTGGAAACGCCCTCGGAAGTGCTCAGCTTCATCGCTGGTTGCGTGGGCGCCCAGGCCGTCACCACCGTTGGTAATCGCACCGCGATCGAGCGCACGGCTTTGGCAAGGTATATCGAATGTCTGATGAAATAAATGCCGGACCCTCTTCCCTGAGCGCTCCTCCCCTCGCGGACTCGGGAGACATCCCAGACGGGCTCGCGTCATTGAGCGGCCGCTCCCTCGAAGTGCAACTCTACCGCGAAATGCTGCGCATTCGCCTGGTGGAAGAACGCATCGCCGAAGTTTACGCGGAACAGCAGATGCGCTGTCCCGTACATCTCTGCATCGGGCAGGAAGCCGTGGCTGTGGGCGTATGCTCGGCGCTCACCGCGCGCGATTACGTGTTCGGCGGCCATCGTTCACACGGCCACTATCTCGCCAAAGGGGGCAGTCTCAAGGCGCTGATCGCGGAGCTCTACGGGAAAGCGGCGGGATGCTCCAGCGGCAAGGGCGGGTCCATGCACCTGATTGACCTGGCCTGCGGCTTCATGGGCGCCGCTCCGATTGTGGGCAGCACCATTGCGATCGCTACCGGCGCAGCTTTGGCGGCGGCTATGCGGCGCGAAGATCGCGTGACCGTGCCCTTTTTCGGCGAAGGTGCCACCGAGGAGGGCGCATTCTATGAAAGCGTCAACTTCGCCGCTCTCAAGCGCCTGCCAATCGTGTTCCTCTGCGAGAACAATCTTTACTCGGTCTATTCCCCTCTCTCGGTTCGCCAGTCGGCTGAAAGAAACCTGCTGCAACTCGTCAAAGCCATGGGCGTTGTCAGCGCCGGCGGCGACGGCAACGACGTGATGGCCGTGCGGGAATTCACTCGGGAGGCGGTCCACAGGGCGCGGCAGGGCGATGGGCCGACGCTTCTGGAGTTTTCCACTTACCGCTGGCGCGAGCATTGCGGGCCGAACTACGACAACGATCTGGGCTATCGCACCGAAGAGGAATTCCTGGCGTGGAAGGATCTCTGCCCAATTGCCCGCATGGAACGCCGGCTCCTGCGCGACGGCGCCCTCTCCGAACAGGAAATCCAGGCCTTCCGGAATGAGTTTCTCGCCGAGGCCGATGCAGCGATTCGGTTCGGCAGGGAGAGCCCCTATCCCGACCAGAGCGTCCTCATGCAAGATATTTACGACGAACCGTCTCTAACCGCGGAGGCCGCATGCGGCAACTGACTTTCGCGCAAGCCATCCGCGAAGCCATCGATGTGGCTATGGAGCGCGACCCCAACGTCTACGTCATGGGATTGGGCGTGCCCGATCCCCGTGGCATCTTTGGAACCACCTTGGGCCTGCACGAGAAGTACGGCAGCAGTCGCGTTATGGACACCCCCGCATCGGAAAATGCCATGACCGGCATTGCGATCGGTTCGGCGTTATGCGGCATGCGGCCGATTGTGACCCATCAGCGCGTCGACTTTGCGCTGCTGGCCGTGGAGCAAGTGGTCAACCAGGCGGCTAAGTGGCACTACATGTTCGGCGGCCGCGCATCCGTTCCGCTGGTGATCCGTCTGATCGTCGGCCGGGGCTGGGGCCAGGGGTCGCAGCATTCCCAATCGCTCCAGGCGTGGTTCGCGCACGTGCCCGGACTGAGGGTGGTGATGCCGGCCAACGCAAAGGACGCCAAGGGGCTTCTGATCGCCGGTATTTACGACAACAACCCGGTGATCTATCTCGAGCACCGCTGGCTTCACGAGACGTTCGGTGGCGTGCCGGAGGGCATCTACACCACACCCATCGGCAAAGCCCGTATCGCCAGGCCGGGTTCCGACCTCACCATCGTGGCGGCATCGTATGCCGTTTTGGAGGCGGTGCGCTGCGCCGAGGTCCTGGCCCTGAGCGGGGTTCAAGCCGAGGTGGTCGACGTGCGCACACTGCGGCCCTGGGACAAGGATACGGTGCTCGAATCCGTGTTGCGAACAGGTCGCCTGATGGTGGCCGATACCGGCTGGATCACCGGCGGTTTCGGCGGCGAAGTGCTGGCCGTGGTAGCCGAACTGGCGTGGGGCAAGCTCAAATGCCCGCCGCGCCGTTTTGGGATGGCCGATTGTCCCATGCCGACCAGTTTCGGCCTCTCCCGCTTCTGTTATGCGCGGCCGTCTCATTTGTACACCGCGGCCTGTGAGATGCTCGAAGTAGCGGTGCAAGCGGAGCACACCGCGCTGTTCCACGAGGACAACCTTCCTCACGACGCCCCGGATCGCAGTTTCAAAGGCCCTTTCTGAGAACCCGCGCCATGCAAGTTCCTTACGTGGATCTCACCCGACAACACGTGGCGCTGAAAGGCCGGCTCATGGAAGCCGTTGGCCGGGTCATCGATCACGGGCAGTTCATTTTAGGCCATGAGGTCGAGCTCTTCGAGCGGAGGTTTGCGGAGCTGTGCGGCGTGCGCTATGCCGTCGGCGTCAACTCCGGCACGGATGCCTTGATCCTCGCCCTGCTAGCGCTCGGCATCGGCCCCGGCGATGAGGTCATCACTGTACCGAATTCCTTTATCGCCACTGCCAGCGCCATCCGGATCGCGGGAGCCTGGCCCGTCTTCGTGGACGCCGGCGAGGACTACAACATAGATCCGGATGCCATCGAGGCAGCCATCACCCCCAAGACCAAGGCCTTGCTGCCCGTGCATCTGACCGGCCGGGCAGCCCGTATGGAGGAGATCCGCGCCATCGCGGACCGGCACCATCTGGCGATTGTCGAAGATTGCGCGCAGGCCGTGCTGGCCAGCCACAAAGGGCGGCGTGTCGGAGCGTGGGGTGAGATCGGGTGCTTCAGCCTGCATCCCCTCAAGACCCTCAACGCCTTGGGCGATGGTGGTGTGCTCACCACCAACGATAGCCTCATTTACGAAGATCTCAAGATCCGCCGCAACGTCGGCCTGAGGAGCCGCGAGGAGTGCCTGTTCTGGTCGCGCAATACGCGCCTCGATACGTTGCAGGCCGCCATTCTCCTGGTGAAGCTGGAATATCTCGAGCAGTGGACCGAGCGCCGCCGGGAAAACGCCCGCTACTACCGCGAGAAGCTGGCCGGCCTTCATCAGGTCTGCACACCCGGCGAGCACGAGTGGGAATACGCCGTCTATCACACCTTCGTGGTGCAGGCGGAGCGGCGCGACGAGTTGCGCGCCTTTCTCGAATCGCGCGGCATCGGCACCGCGGTCCATTACCCGGTGCCGATCCACTTGACTATAGCCGGCCGCGAGCTGGGCTACGCCGCCGGCAGCTTCCCGGTAGTCGAACGGCAGGCGAAGCTCGTCGTCAGCCTACCGGTGTATCCCGAACTGACTAAGTGCGATCTCGATTACATCATTCACAACATATTTGACTTCTATGCCAACTGACGCCTCGATGCTCAACGAGCCTGCATCTACCACCGGAATCAAGGCAAAAGTGCCGTTGCGGCAGAGAGGATTCCTTGGGCCACGGTGGCGCGCGCACTCGTGCGTGCCGCGTCGACACTCGTCCGGATGCATGCCGTGTGAGATATTCGTATTAGCCTGCTGCCGGCCTTACAACTACCGCCGCGGCTTCAACGGGGCAGTCAGCCGGAAAGATCTTTAATCGATTCCATGCGCGTAGCATTCTCATATCTCGACCGCCAGTTTGCCGACCTGGAACCCTATCTCGATGACCTCCGCCAGTTCGTGCGGACCGGCGATTTCACCCTGGGAGCTCCGCTCACCGAGTTCGAACGGCGGTTCGCCGCGCTCTGCGAAGCCCCGCATGCCATCGGCGTCGGCACTGGGACCGATGCCATCGCCATGTCTCTGAAGATGGCCGGCGTCGGAGCCGGTGACGAAGTCATCACCACCCCGATGACGTTCATCGCCACTGTCGGCGCCATCGTCATGACCGGGGCGCGTCCGGTGTTCGTCGATAGCGAGCACGGCTTTGTCATCGACGCTTCGAAAATCGAGGCTGCCATCACGCCGCGCACCCGCGCCATTGTGCCGGTTCATTACACCGGCAATGTGGCAGACATGCCCGCTATCGTAGAGATCGCGCAACGCCACGGCCTGACCGTCGTCGAAGATGCCTGCCAAGCGATCGGAGCCCGCCTGAACGACCGGCCCGCAGGCTCCTGGGGTTTGACCTCCTGCTACAGTCTCCACCCGCTGAAAAATCTCAACGTCTGGTCGGACGGCGGGGTGATCGTCACGCATTCCGAAGAAGTGGCCCGCAGGCTTCGGCTGTACCGCAATCACGGCCTCGCCAATCGCGATGAAGTCGAAACGTTCGGCATCAACTGCCGTCTCGATACGCTACAGGCCGTGGTGGGCAACCGCCTTATCGGACAGGTAGATTTCATTACCAGCCAGCGAATCGCCAACGCAGTGCGCTACGACCGGGCTTTTCTGGACTTGGACGATTGCATTTCCGTTCCGCCGCGGCGCCCCGGGGTCAAGCACGTTTACCATCTATACATGGTCCGCGCGAAAAACCGCGACGCCCTGCTAAAGTATCTCAACGGCAAAGAGGTGGAAGCCAGAATCCACTACCCCATCCCCGTTCATCTGCAAAAAGCCGCGCAACACCTCGGCTACCGGCCCGGCGACTTCCCGAAATGCGAGGCGGATTGCGGAGAGATCATCACGTTGCCCGTACACCAACATCTGACACCTCAGGAGATCGATTACACCATCGAACAGGTGCACGCTTTTTACCGGTCTTGACCCTTGGGAGAACACATGAACGCCCACCCTGTTATCGACTACGAATCAGCCGTCACCGGCTATATGGAAGACCTGTCCACCGTGCTCAGGGGATTCGGACCCGCCGAAAATCTGGCATTCCTGGAGACTTGGGTTCCGGATGAAGACCCTCTGCAAAGTATTCTCGGCATCTTCGAAGCCGCTAGGGGTGCCGGTATTCCCGGCGTGACGGTGCGGGTGGGCGCCCAGACCCTGGCGGCGTTGGACCTGGCGGCTCTCGAGAAAGCGGCGGCCACTTGGGGCCGCCCGCAATTTCAAACCGGCGCCGAAACGGCGGCCCTCACGCTTTCCTTTGGAGGACCGGATCCTCTGCATGAAGTGAACCTCCTCTACCGCGCGGCACTAGAGGCTGTTGCGGGCGCCCACGAGTTCGAGGGCGTTCTCGATCCTGAAGCCGATGCCATTGTGGCCGTCGCCTCCGATGTCTATTTGAAACTGATGGCGCTGGTGGTTGGCGGCCGCCACATCGTCGCCAAGGCGCGGTACTCGGGGACCTTCACCGGGATTGAGCGCCGGCTGCTGGAACGATTCTGCCCGATTCTGGAGGGCAAGCCCATCATCGAGTGCAGTGACCACGCCGTGATCGAACTGGAATTCAGTCTGCGCGACCGCACGCAACGCGTCCCCGTACCCGGAGTCGTCATGCCGGAGAACTGCGATCCCATGTTCGCCCTCCCGGTGCGGCTCGTGCGCGGCCTCCTGTCGGACTACCGCCGCCAACTGCCCTCGGTCACCAATGAGAACTTCTACGTCCGCCCCAGTTCGCCCCGCTGGCGCCGCCTCTCCCGCGAACAACGGCAGGCGGAAATCGCCGTCGCGCTGGAAACCTTCCCCCAAGGTTCCGACTTCTGCGTCGTCACCGTTGATGGCGACCGGCGGGTTGTCATTGAGATGGCCCCCGGGATGGCCAAGGAAAGCAAAGGCAGCCGCCTACTCCAACTCGAAAGGCACTTGCAGCAAACCGTCGAATCCGTCCTGCAAGTTCACTTGCAGGTCAAAGCGGACTTGAACACTATCCGCCACATCAAAGGGGTTCGCACCTGAATCTTAGCTGCCGGTGCCTCGTCCCGCTGGCCACTTCTATGCGCAGTTGTGGCGCTGTTCTTCATCCAGGTGCTTAGCCCGAGACGCTCCGGACCGTAAGGCTCAGGCAGCCGGCACCGTCTTGTTCGACCGCGTTGTGTGGCCTTGGGGGCTCATGCTAGTGACCGCTGTTACCGCGGCCTGGAACCCCGGCGTTCTGGCAGGGGGCGGCGAGGCCTCCGTGAAAACTCGCTGTAAAGACGGCCCTTGCCGGCATCGGTGTTTTACGCCAGGGCATCAGTGTGCGGGCGGCGCCAAAGTCGATTCCCGGCGGCGAACATTGCGACTCGCAGGATCAAAGGATGGTGCCGCTTAGGGTATACTGAACCGGACTCTGAGTCCAGAAGGGGAATCCCAAGTATAATCGATGATAGACAGGAAGCCAAAAACGGAAATCTCGGTTAAGACCGCAATCTGCATCTCGGAACTGGGAGGCTTTGTACCACGCCAACACACTGATTCAGGATCTATCTAACGGAGATTATGAGAAATGAAAATACTCATTGTGGCTCCACGATACATCAAGGCCCCGGGGGAGTTTTACCAATTCCCGCTTGGCTTAGGTTATATTTCGGCCGTACTGAAGAAACATGGTCACGATGTCTTCTGCCTAAACAGCAACAAATCCGACGTTCCAATAAGTCAGTTAGTCCACCAGGCGGTGCGCAGCTTCAGCCCTGACATTTGCGCCACTGGAGCAATCTCTCCGTTCTTGCGGCAAGTAAAGCAGATCTTCAAAGCGGCACGTGCCGCGAAACCCGAAATCTTCAACGTCGTTGGAGGGGGAGTGTTCAGCAGCGACCCCGAAGCTGCACTCCGCTTGATCGATGTAGATGCGGGAGTTATCGGCGAGGGGGAGGAGACTATCATCGAGTTGTGCCAAGCCCTGAAAGAGCACGGCGACTTGTCACAAGTCCGGGGAATCGCCTTTTCTCATAAGGGCGTAGTGCAGCGCACGGCTAACCGCCCCCCAATAGAGGCTCTAGGATCGATTCCCTGGCCTGATTATGATGGCTTTGGCTTCGGCGACACGATCATCAACCAGCTTCCGAACGACGCCTATTTCCTGCATGCAACGAATGCGCCCCGTTCGATCGATATGATTAGTGGCCGTTCATGTCCTTACTACTGCACATTTTGCTTCCATCCAGCAGGGAAGGGTTATCGCGAACGCCCTCTCGACGATTTCTTCGCGGAGCTTGAATTCCGCGTTCGAACCTACAACATCAACACCCTATCGCTTGTTGATGAGTTGTTCTCATTGAAGAAAGCGCGCCTTTTCGAGTTTTGCGAGCGTATCAAGCCGTTCAATGTGCACTGGACGATTCAACTTCATGTCAATAGTGTGGACGACGCTATTCTCGTTCGCCTGAAAGATGCGGGTTGCACGTACATTAGCTACGGCATCGAGAGCATGAGTCAACCTGTCCTCAATAGCATGAAGAAAAGATCAACAACAACACAAATCGACAAGGTCATCCGGTGGACATACGATCGCAAACTCGGCATTCAGGGTAATATTATTTTCGGTGACACAGCAGATACTCGAGACGGGCAACGAATCGATGGATTGGTGGGCGAAGAACCAGAGGTACATGATTAACGTTGACCGCCTTCAGGTCTACCCTGGCAGCCCGGACTACATCGAGGCGGTGCGGGATGGGTTGATCGAAGATAGGATCAAGTGGATCGATAGGCAAGACGTACATCTCAATATCAGTAAAGTTAATGACTTTGACGCAGAAATACTTGGGATACAGGTCGATGTCACCCAAAAGACCATTTTGAACGAAACTACGCCAGTACGTTTCGCCGCTGAGGCACTACACTCCGTAAGGGGACGAACCTTTAATATCGTCTGGGATTGTCCTCGCTGTCAGCATGTCAATGATTACAGGGGGGTGAGGCTAAGCCCAACGTTAGATCAGTATGCAATTCGTCTGACATGCCGTGAGTGCTTATCCCGGTTTGATGTGCGCACCGTAATGGCGACCACCGCAGCGTCTAGGTTTACGTACCGTGGCTTGATGGCCACGAGGGGAAGTCTGCTTCTAGCTGCAAAGCGAATATTGAAGCTCTACGGAGCCTTGCGGTTCGGTCGAAGAAACCTCTGGAAAGCAGTCGCGGCGACAAAGGTGCTGGCGCGGGCGTATGCTCTACTCGGCAATCCGCTCGACTCCGGCCGCCACGTCGCCTACGCCGACGAGCTTGGTCGCACAGGTGCATTCGGGTTAGCTATTCTTCACTACAAGCAGGCCCTTAGGCTAGATCCAACCAACCAGAGGGCCCGGCAGGGATTGAATGCCGCAGAGGGCGACCAATTGAGCGACCAGAACCGTGCCAAGTACTTCGTCTCATTTTCAGATGCATCACCGCCGCGGCACCTGATTCGAGAACATCCCGTTATTACCGAGCAGTGGGGAGTCGGTCAGGACTTTCCCGACATCCATGCCATCGAGTCTGACCGCCGAACGGAAACAGGATAGGCCCATCTCGAAACCAATGGATTCGGTTATCAAGCCGAAATCCTGGTCAAGCTCTTGAAACAGGGTCATTCGTATATCGAGGTGGGTACGGCGCTGGCGGAGCGAAAGACAGGGGGTTTCCGGTGCGCTGCGGCCCAAGAACCTCTGGATAGTTGTCAGCGGCCTGGTCAGCCTGTACCGCCGGCGTCGGTAGGTCTGGCCAAGAACGTCTCCGATCCGCGGAATTATCCACGCGCCGCCGTTACCCTGGAGCCGGTGGGCAGCGCGGAAACACGCTATGATGAAGCCAGTCCGGTAGATCCCGGCACACCGGCCGATGGTCCGCACTCCCGGGTCCGGGAGCGGCCAGAGGTGACCGGAAACAACCTGGCGGCGATGCATCCGCGCTCTGCCGGGTAGACGGCGGGTTTCGGGCAATGAGGATGCGTACGTGGCCATGCAGCACACCGAGCACGCAACACTGAGTACCGCCGGTGAACAAACCGAACGGCTGATCCTGGACGGCACCAAGATGGCCTGGCACACCGACCGCGTTCGCGCCTGGGAACGCGGCGAGCGGTTTGCTCCCATCACCGTCGATATGGCGCTGACGCGCGCCTGCAATTACGCCTGCGGCTTCTGCTACGCCATGCTCCAGGAGAACGACCGGCAGCTCATCACGCGCGATGTCATGTACCGCTTCCTCGATGACTGCGCGGAGATCGGCGTCAAGGGCATCAGCCTGGTTTCCGACGGTGAGAGCACTCTCTCGCCCGCCTTCATGGCCACCGTGAAGCGCGGCGACGAACTTGGCATTTCGATGGCCTCCGGCACCAACGGTTTCATTTTTAACCGCACGAAGCTCGAGGAGATCCTGCCCCACCTGACCTATTTGCGCATCAACTTCAGCGCCGGAACCCGCGAACGTTACGCCGAGATCATGGGGGTGAAGCCGGAGGCCTACGACCGCGTGGTCCAGAACATCCGCGACATGGTGGAAATCAAGCGGAGGCGCAATCTCCCGGTAACCATCGGCATGCAGATGGTGCTGATGCCGCAGGATGCCGACCAGATCCTGCCCTACGCCCGGCTCGGCAAAGAGCTGCGGCCCGACTACGCGGTCATCAAGCACTGCTCCGACGACGAGGACAGCAACCTCGGCGTGGATTACGATGGATACGCCAAGCTCTACGATCTCCTCGCCGAAGCCGAGGCCCTCTCCGACGACGAGTACCAGGTGGTGGTGAAGTGGTCGAAGATCAAAGCCGATGGCGCACGCAGCTATCAGCGCTGCTACGGGGCGCCGTTCATTCTGCAGATCTCCGGTTCAGGCCTGGTGGCTCCCTGCGGCATGCTCTTCAACGAGCGCTATAAGAAGTTTCACATCGGCAACATCGTCGAGCAGAGCTTCAAGGACATCGTATGCGGCGACCGGTACTGGGAAGTGATGAGCTATCTGGCATCGCCCCATTTCAACGCCCAAACCATGTGCGGAACGCTGTGCCTCCAGCACTGTGTGAACCAATACCTGGACGAATACAGAAAGGGCCGCCTGGAGCTGGTTACGCCATCCTCCGCGCCGCCAAAACACCTGAATTTCGTGTAGCGGGAGCCGCTATCGCGCTCGCCATGGCGGCATTTCAGTTCGCCGGTGCTCCGATTCACGAAAGTTGAAACGTCTGAGCGCCCAGTGTCACTACCCGAGGAAAGCTTGCAGTAGGCTTCGCGTTACACCAGGCAATCGGGTCAATCGCCGGAGCACCGCTGCGTGATTGTCTGGTGGAACAAACCAGTTTCGATACGTTCCGGCCGCGACGGGAGGGTTGCGGCTCCAAATGGAGCGATCGAAAAGCGGAGGATCAGGCCGCGTTTGCGGCGCGCGGAGGACCGGCCGATCGGCTGGTGCGCCCACCGCGGCCTCTCCGCCGATCCGGAAAACAATCTGCCCGCAAGGTCATTCGGCGCGCGGGCGAAGCCGGCATGCTGAGCACCCGGTTGACGTCTGGGAAAAGTCTCGTCCAGCACTCGGCGGCAGCGCAGCCAAAAGCGCATCTCCGATTCACTTCCGGTGGGCAGGCGCTTTGCCTGCCAAGCGCAAAGCGTGCCCGGCCCGCGCCGCTCCCAGCTTGCATCGAAGCCGTCCTGCTATCATGAATGCTGATGAAGGGTATCGTTCTTGCCGGAGGCACCGGGAGCCGGCTCTTTCCACTGACTAAGATCACCAACAAGCACTTGTTGCCGATCTACGACCGGCCCATGATTTACTACCCCATCCGGACCTTGGTGGATGCCGGGATCGAGGACATCATGGTCGTCACCGGCGGGCGCAACTCGGGGGATTTTCTGCGGCTGCTGGCCAATGGGAAAGAGTTCGGGCTGAAGCATATCCACTACACGTACCAGGAAGGCGAGGGCGGCATCGCCGATGCGCTGGCGCTGGCCGAGCACTTCGCCGACCGGCACAAGATCTGCGTCATCCTGGGCGACAACATCATCCAGGGCAATATTCGCGCCGCCGCCGAGCGTTTCCGCCGCCAGGCGCAGGGCGCCCACATCCTGCTCAAGGAGGTCGCCGACGCCGAGCGTTTCGGGGTGGCGGAAGTGGCCGGCGATCGCATCGCCGGCATCGAGGAGAAGCCCGCCCACCCGAAATCGAATTACGCCGTGACCGGCATTTACATGTACGACCCGAGCGTGTTCGATAAGATCAAGACGCTGGTGCCTTCCGGCCGCGGCGAGCTCGAGATCACCGACGTCAACAACGCATATGTGCGCGAAGGCTCGCTCACCTTTTCGTTCCTTTCCGGCTGGTGGACCGATGCCGGCACCTTCGATTCCCTGCTCCGCGCCGCCAACCTGGTGAAGGAATCGGCTATGGGCGGCACGGCGGTCGAGGAAGAGGCGGAAGGAGCCGTCAGAATCTGATGGCTGGAGTAACACCAGCGCCGGCGCGGCCTCTGGCTTCGCTCGGCGGCTTGGAACTGGCGGTTCCACAATGCTCCAAGGGAATCGGCGCGCTGATCGGCGCCATCGATTCGGCGGAACGCATCGCGGGCGTTGAGATTTCGCCGCTGGCGGTGCACCCGGACGACCGCGGCTACTTTCTCGAAGTGCAGCGCCTCGGTCAAGGACTGGCCCGCGCTTTTCCGCCCCAGAGCAGCCAGGTTTCGATGGCGCTCAGCTACGCGGGCACCATCAAGGCATTTCACTATCATCTGCGGCAGACCGACTGCTGGACGCCGGCCAAGGGGTTGCTCCAGGTGGCACTGGTCGACTTCCGCCTCGGCTCACCCACTTTCGGCAAACGGAACACCATGTATGCCGGCCCGCTGCGCCCCTGGCAAATCCTCATCCCGCCCGGCGTGGGCCACGGATACAAGGTGATCGGGGAAGAAAGCGCGCTGCTGATTTACATGACCGACCGCTTCTACGATCCAAGTGACGAGGGCCGTGTCGCTTTCAACGACCCCGGGATCCAATACGATTGGGAAACCCAGAAAAAGTGAGGCGCCGGTGAAGATTCTGGTTACCGGCGGCGCGGGTTTCATCGGCTCGGCATTCGTGCGGCTGCTATTGATGGAGACTGGCTGGGAAGTCGTCAATCTGGATAAGCTGACCTACGCCGGCAATTTAGAAAACCTGGCCGAGGTGGAATCGAGCGGCCGCTACCGCTTCGTGCATGGCGACATCGCGGACGCCGAGGCGGTTGGTGCGCTGGTCAACGAAAGCAAGCCAGACGCCATCGTGCATTTCGCCGCCGAATCGCACGTCGACCGCAGCATTCTTTCGCCCGAGCCGGTGATCCAGACCAACCTGCTGGGCACTTTCCGGCTGCTCGAAGCGGCGCGCCTGAACCACGTTCCACGCTTCGTGCACGTCTCGACCGATGAGGTGTATGGCAGCCTGCCGGCGCCGGAGGAAGGCACCGAAAACTTTCCGCTGCAGCCGAGCAGCCCGTATTCGGCGTCCAAGGCGGGCTCGGATCTGCTCGCTCTTTCGTACTTCGTCACCTTCCGGCTGCCGATAGTGGTGACGCGCGCCTCCAACAATTACGGGCCCTACCAGTTCCCCGAAAAACTGATTCCGCTGATGATCGCGAACGCGCTTGAAGACCGGCCGCTGCCGGTATACGGCGACGGCATGCAAATTCGCGACTGGCTCTATGTGGACGATCATTGCCGCGGTATTCTGGCGGTGCTCGAAAAAGGGCGCGCGGGCGAGGTCTACAACATCGGCGGCAACCGCTCGCTGCCCAACCTGGAAGTGGTCCGCAAGCTGCTGGCGCTCGCCGGGAAACCGGAAAGCCTGATTGAATACGTTGGTGACCGGCCGGGACACGACCGGCGCTATGCGCTTTCGAGCGAAAAGATCCTGCGCGAAACCGGCTGGCGGCCGCGGGTGGATTTTGAAAGCGGCCTGGCGCGCACCATCGAGTGGTATCGCGCTAACGCCCCATGGGTCGCGCGCGTGCGCAGCGGGGAGTACCGGAACTATTACGAGCGCAACTACGCGAACCGCGTTTAGGCCCGTGGCGCGGGCAGTCCTGCCTGCAGCGTCGCCGTTCGTGGCGACGTTCCGAGCAGCGGCAGCGGCGCGCGCATCGCGAAATGTCGAAATGAGTCTCGACACAGTAGGCAGGACTACCCACGCTACGACCGGTAAACTGGTTGTCACGGCTTGACTCTCATGCGGGTGGCGATTGAAGCGGCGAGCTTGAGCCTTTCGAGCGGAGGTCTGGCGCGGTACACCAGTCAGCTCAGCCTGGCGCTGGCGCGTTGGCACGCCGACGACGAGTTTTACCTCATCTCGGACCAACCTTTTTCGATGCCCGCGGGCGCTCCGGCGAACTTGAAGCGCGGCGCGGCTCCGCGCAACGCGGTCGAGCGGCGCTGGTGGCTGTGGGGCATGGCGCGGGAATTGAATCGCATCGGCGCCCACGTGGTGCACGGGCCGGACTTCGCCGTTCCCTACCTGGCGCGCCGGCCCAGCGTGATGACGCTGCACGACCTTTCGCCCTGGCTCGACCCGGCCTGGCACGACGGTGCGGGCCGCGTGATGCGGCGAACTCCGCTGCTGTTGAAGATGGGCCTGGCCACCATGGTGATCACTCCCGGCGAGCACGTGCGCCAGGAGGTGATCGCACGGTTTCAACTCAGCCCGGATCGCGTGGTGGCCGTGCCGGAAGCCGCCGCCGAGTGGTTCGTGCCCGTCGAGACGCGGCCGGAATTGCCTTACTTCCTGTTCGTGGGAACCATCGAACCGCGCAAGAATCTGCCGTTGCTGCTCGAAGCGTGGCACGAAGTGCGCAAGCGCGCGCCCAGCGCCGGGCTGATGATTGCCGGCCGGCGGCGCGCGGATGCACCCGCGATTCTGGAGGAACCGGGATTGCGCCTGTTGGGCGAGGTGCCCGACGATCAGCTGCCGGGCCTGTACTCCGGCGCCGCGGCCTTCGTTTACCCGTCGCTCTATGAGGGGTTTGGCTTGCCGGTGGTGGAGGCGATGCAGTGCGGGGCTTGCGTGATTGCTTCACCGGCCCTGCGCGAGACGGCCGGCGACGCGGCGGTGTATGCGGAAAACGCGCGCGAACTGGCGCAGGCGATGATCGACGCGCTGGAGCGTCCCGACTGGAGGGCCGAATGGGGTGCGCGCGCCCGCGCCCGCGCGGCCGAATTTTCCTGGCAGCGCACCGCGCGCCAAACCTACGAAGTGTACCAGGAGGCCCGCAGGCGCTTTGGCAAATGACGATCGAGCCACGGCCTTGCTTTTGGCGCCGGAAGCGCCCTATCCGCTTGCGGGCGGTGGGTCTCTGCGCACGGCTTCTCTGCTCGAGTACCTGGGGCGGCATTATGCGCTCGACCTGATCGTTTTCCGGCAGCCCGGGGCGCCGGAGCCGGCCTCGCTGCTGCCCGCCGGGCTGGTGCAGCGGGTGACTGCGATCCCGCTCCCGGCCAGCCGCCGCGGCCCGGTGGCGCGCGCCGTTCGCAATGCCGCGCGGCTGGCCCGCGGCGTGCCGCCGTTGGTGGACCGGTTCGCCGGCTTCGATCTACAAGTGGAGCGGGCCGTGGCGGGGCGCAGCTATGAAATCGGCGTCATCGAACATTCCTGGTGCGCGCCGTACCTGGAGCGGATTGCCGGCGCCTGCCACCGCACGGTGCTCGACCTGCATAACGTGGAATCCGTGCTGCACACGCGCTGCGCCCAGGTGGAAGGCGGCGCGGTGGGGCTGGCGCATCGCATCTTTGGAGCGGCCTCGGCTCGCTTCGAGCGGGAATGGCTGCCGCGGTTCGGTGAGGTGCTGGCGCCCTCGGGCGAAGACGCCCGGTCCGTCGAGATCCTGGCGCCGGGCGCGCGGGTGCGGGTCTATCCGAACGCGATTCCCTGGACGCCCGTGCCGCCCAACGCAGAAGAGCAGACGATTGTTTTTTCCGGCAATCTGGAGTACCACCCCAATCTCTCCGCCGTGCGTTTCTTCGCACGCGAGATTTGGCCCGGGCTGCGGGACCGCTGGCCGCAACTGGTGTGGCGGCTGGTCGGCAAGGCCCCGGAATCGGTAGAGAAACTTGTAGCGACTGACCCACGTATTCAATTGAGTGGGCCCGTGGAAGACGCTGTCGCGGAACTGGCGCGGGCGCAAGTTGCGGTCGTTCCGTTGCTCGCCGGCAGCGGCACGCGGTTCAAGATCCTGGAAGCGTGGGCCGCGGCGGTGCCGGTGGTTTCCACTTCCATCGGCGCCGAAGGCCTTCCGGCGCGGGACGGTGAGCACCTGTTGCTGGCCGACACGGCCGGGGCGTTCGCCGATGCGGTTTCACGGCTATTAACGTGCAAGGATCTTCGTATTACCGTTGGAAATTCTGGCAGATTGTTGCTAGAAAAGGAGTTTACTTGGGGTCCGGCCTGGGCAAAGCTGGATTTTTGAGACAACCCGGTGTCATAATGCTCCGTTATACTGGTACCGTTCATGCGGATTGCCGTTGATGCACATGCCATCGGCCGGCACCTCACAGGCAATGAGGTCTACGTTCGAAGCCTTTTGAACGGATTCGCCGCCGCCAAGGACCGCGAATGCGAGTTCCTGGCCTATGTATCTTCCGAAGAGGCTCGCAGTTGGTTGCCCGCCGGCATCCGGACCAGTTCCATCTCCACCAACCCGTTCTTGCGGTTGGGATGCGAGTTGAGCATGAAGCTGCAGCGGGACCGGCCGGATCTGCTCCACGTGCAATACACGGCCCCGGTGGTGTGCGCGGTGCCGGTGGTGGTGAGCGTCCACGACGTCAGTTTTCTGGAGCATCCCGAGTATTTCACCAAAGGGCGGGCGCGGCAGTTGCGCTGGACGGTGCGGCGGACGGTGGATCGCGCGGTGCGGGTGCTTACGGTAAGCGAGTTTTCGCGGCGCGCCATCCTGCGGGTTTACGGCCACCTGGATGAGGACAAAGTGGTGGCGGCGCCCAACGCCGCCGGAGCGGAATTCCGCCCGGTGTCGCGCCGGGCGGCGCAGGTGGCAGTCAGCGAGCGCTTTTCCCTCGATCGGCCGTTCCTTCTTTCGGTGGGCGACCTGCAGCCGCGCAAAAACCAGGTCGGCCTGATCCGGGCGTTCGCCGAGCTGGTCCGCGCCTGCCCGCAGCTTGGCCACGACCTGGTTCTGGCCGGGAAACCCACCTGGTTTGCGGACCAGGTGCATGCCGCGGCGCGCGCGTCGGGCGTCGCCGGGCGCATCCGCATGCTTGGTTTTGTATCGGACACCGACTTGCTCCAGCTTTATAACGCTTGCGACCTGTTCGTTTTCCCCTCGTTCTACGAAGGGTTCGGACTGCCCGCGCTGGAAGCCATGGCGTGCGGCCGCGCGGTAGCCTGTTCGAACGCCAGCGCGCTGCCGGAGGTGGTGGATAGCGCCGCGATTCTGTTCGATCCTTACCGCACCGACGAGATGGTGCGCGCGCTCAAGGACCTGCTGGTGGACGCGGAGTTGCGCGCGCGCATGGAGCGGTTGGGGCTGCAACGCGCCGCCCACTTCAGTTGGCAGAAAACGGCGAACGCCATTCTGGAAGTGTTCCGCGAGGTGGCCCATCAAAGCCAGCCCGCCGCGCTGGCGGCCTCCCGCAGCCTGGCGCACCGATGAGCCGGCTTTCCCCAGAAGAGGTAGGACGGACGATCGGTTTTCGTCGTCTGTCTTTTCGGCTTCTCTCAAGGCGTCGCACTTTGGCGAGGCATGACAGACCACCAAAACCGATGGTCTGTCCTACCTGAGATCACGTGCCTATGAGGCTTCTTTCAATCACATTCGCGGCGTTGTTCCCGCTCCTGGCAGCCTCCGCCCAACCCGGTTTTCCCTTCACCGACGAAACGCTGCGATACAACCTGAACTGGCAAAGCGGCTCCAGCCTGGGCGAGGCCACGCTGACCGCGCACCGCTCCGCCGTGGGCTGGAACCTGGATGCGACGCTGAACGCGGGTGTGCCCGGCTTTTCGCTGGCCGACCAACTGCATTCGGCTGTCGACCCGGGGCTGTGCTCGCAGGAATTCGAGCGCGACCTGACGCACGGCGGCATGCGGACCGACGAGAAGATCAACTTCGATCAGAGAGCCGGCAGCGCAGCACGCACGACGTCGTTTCCAGCCGGCGGCGGCAGAACCGATTTCAACATCGCCACCTGCGCTCGCGACGCGGTGGCCTTTGCCTATTACGCGCGCGTGGAACTGGGGCAAGGCAGGGTGCCCGCACCGCAGCAAGTGTATTTCGGGTCGGCCTATTCGGTGCGTCTTGAGTACACGGGCGCGGAAAACGTGACCTCGGGCGGGAAGTCCGTGGTGGCGGACCGCGTGCACGCGGCGGTGAAGGGACCGAAAGCGGATTTTCAGTGCGATCTGTTTTTCGCGCGCGACGCCGCGCGCACGCCGCTGAGCGTCCGCATTCCGCTCCCGCTGGGAGTCTTCTCGCTGGACCTGGTGCGCTGACCATGCGGGTGGCGTTCTTCTCGCCGCTGCCGCCGGAGCGCAGCGGGATCGCGGATTATTCCGAAGCTCTGCTCGAGCCCCTCCGGCACCTGGCCCAGGTCGAGGTCTTTTCGCAGGCTTCGCAGCCGTTCGACGCGGCGCGCTTCGATATCGCGCTGTACCAGATGGGCAACAATGCCTGCCATGGCTTCGTCTACGAGGCCGCGCTGCGCCATCCCGGCGTGGTCACCATGCACGAATCCAACCTGCACCACCTGCTGACGGAGATCACCATCGGGCGCGGCGATTGGGACGGGTACGTGCGCGAGTGCGAATACGCGGGCGGCGCACCGGCGCGCGAGTTCGCCGAACGTGTGCGCATGCTGGAGGCCGGCCCGGATTACGAAGGCCTGCCCCTGACGCGGCGGCTGCTCGAAGGAGCGCGCGGCGTCATCGTGCACAGCCGGTTCATGGAATCCGCAATGCGCTCCGGCGGGTTTGCCGGACCGGTGGCGGTGATTCCGCACGGCGCGTGGATTCCGCCGGGCGACCGCAACCGGTTTCGCCAACGGCTGGGTCTCGACGAGACCGTGCCGCTGGTCGGCGTCTTCGGCTTTCTCAAACCCTACAAGCGGATTGCCGAATCGCTCCGCGCCTTCCGCCGCCTGTTGCGCCTGGCGCCGGAGGTGAAGATGATTCTGGTGGGCGAGCCGCATCCCGATCTTCCGCTGGCGGGAATGATTCGCTCCCTGGATCTCTCGGCCAGCGTGCGGCTGCTGGGCTTTGCGCCGATCGAGGATTTCACCGGCTACCTTTCGGCCTGCGACATTGTCCTTAACCTGCGCTACCCGACGGTGGGCGAAAGCTCGGGCACGCTGCTGCGGGCGATGGGGCTGGGTAAGGCGGCGCTGGTTTCCGATGTGGGAAGCTTCGCCGAGTTCCCCGGCGATGTGTGCCTGAAAGTGCCGGTGGGCGCGGGTGAGGAAGACACTATCTTCGAATACCTCAACCTGCTGGTCTCGCGCCCGGACGTGGCGCATGCGCTGGGCGGGCGCGCGCGGGATTACGTCGCCCAGCAGTGCAATTGGCCGGCGGTTGCGAAGCAGTACGCGCGGTTTCTGGAAGCGGTGGTGGAAGGCAGGGAGTGGAAGAAGGCGGAGGAGGCTGATCACTCCACCGGGCCGGTTAGCGAGCAGAGGGATTCTGCTGCGCCGGTTGTCGAGGAAGTGGTTTCGGATCGGCAGGCCGGGGGCCTGCCCCACGCGGAGCAAGCGGACTCGGCTGGGCGGGGCGCCGAGCAGCCTCCCGCCGAACAGATCGGGCCGTATTTGCGCGGGTGGGCGGTGGATGAGGAATCCGCGAGCTACCTGGAAGTTCACCAGACGCGCCTCGAAAAAACCCTTGGCATGATTCCGCCGGGCGGGCCGGAAGATCGCATTCTCGAGATGGGCGCCTACCTGCAAATAACGCCGGCGCTGCGCGACAAGCTGGGCTACGGCGAGGTACGCGGCTGCTACTATGGCGAACCGGGCCGGGTAGATCACCGCGCGGTGACTTCGGCCTCCGGCGAAACGTTCACCTGCGAGATCGACCATTTCGACGCCGAAAAGGACCACTTCCCGTACCCGGACGACCATTTCGCCACGGTGCTGTGCTGCGAGCTGATCGAGCACCTGTTCGCGGACCCCATGCACCTGATGTGCGAAGTGAACCGCATCCTCAAACCGGGCGGGCACCTGGTGCTGACCACGCCGAACATCGCCGGACTGCGCGGGCTGTCGGCCATTTTGCAGGGCTACCATCCCGGCTTTTTCCATGCCTATTTGCGGCCGAACGAAACCGGCGAGGGCGACGCACGGCACAATCGCGAATACACGCCGAAGGAGATCCACCTGTTGCTGGTAAACTCCGGGTTCGAGGTGGACCGGCTCGAGACCGGCGAGTTTCGCGACTTGCCGCATCCCGAATTCCACTGGGTGGTGCACCTGCTCGAACGCTACCGGCTGGAGACGGCGTTGCGCGGCGACGGCATTTACGCGGTGGGCCGCAAGACCGGCGCGGTGCGGGAACGCTACCCGGGGTGGCTGTACACATGAAGGCGGCAGCATATTTGAATCGGCGTGTGGAACTCGACCCGGCGACCGGCAAGCTGCGGGCGGAGTTTGAGATTCGCAACCAGTCGAACGAAACGTGGCGCGCCGCAGAGGGTTTTTTCGTCGGCGTCCACTTGTTCGACGCCGATACCGGAACGCTGATCGTGGATGGCGCGCGGGTGGCTCCCGAGCGCGACCTGGCGCCCGGAGAGAGCGCGCGGATCGGTCTGGACCTGGCGCTGCCCGCGGAAAATGGACGTTTCCAGGCGCTGATTTCGCCGCTCCGCGAGCACGTCTGCTGGTTCTACGAACAGGGCTGGCCTTTCCTGCTGGTCGAGGCGGTGGTGCGGGACGGCGTAACGCGGCTGGCCCGCGTCGGTGTGGTCACGCGCGCGGCGCTCGGCCGCGAACAAGCCCTGCGCGCCGCGGGCCGGGCTTTCGTCTACCCGTTCCTGACGCTGTGGCGCAATCGCGGATTGATTCGAGTGATGGTGCGGCGCGACGTGCTGGGGCGCTACCGCGGTTCGTTCGGCGGATCCTTCTGGACCGTGATCAACCCGCTGCTTTTGATGCTCACCTACTATTTCGTTTTCGGCGTGGTGCTCCAATCGCGCTTCCCCGGCGACTCGAGCCGCGCCGGCTTCGTGCTCTACTTCCTGGCCGGCATGCTGCCCTGGCTGGCGCTGAGCGAGGCGGCCGGCCGCGCGCCCTCGATTCTGCTCGAGCACCGCAATTTCGTCAAAAAGCTGGTCTTCGCGGTGGAGACCTTGCCCGTCAACCTGGTGGCCGCGGGGCTGGTGAGCGAGTTCTTCGCGGTGCTGCTGTACTGCGGGTTTCTGCTGGCGATCCGGCATAGCTTGCCGGTCACGGTGCTGTGGCTGCCGGTGCTGCTGGTGCCGCAGATCCTGCTGACGCTCGGCCTGAGCTGGCTGCTGGCGGCGCTGGGCGCGTTCGTGCGCGACCTGGGGCAGGTCATCGGCTTCCTGCTCACCATCTGGTTTTTCTTGACCCCGATCTGTTACCCTGAGGGATCTCTGCCCAAGGGCGCGGCGGCGCTGTTGACCAAGAACCCGCTCTACGTTCTGGTGCGAGGCTATCGCGCGATCTTTCTGGAGAACCGCGCGCCGGAATTCGGCCCGTTGTGGAAGCTGACGGTGGTGGCGCTGGCGGCGTTGGTGGTGGGCCACGCGTGCTTCTACAAATTGCGCCGCTCGTTCGCCGACATGTTGTAGACGGCTGGACGAGGGACGCCGGGACGCGGCGGCGAGAAGATGGCGCGCAACGGGCGGTCAAGGATTATCCATTGCTGCACGCTCTTTCCGATGCACTGGTCCGGTTCGGCCCGGCGGGGGTGTTCCTCCTGGCTGTTCTCGATTCATCGGGCGTGCCGATGCCCGCGGCGATGGACTTTCTGCTGATGTTCGTCGCTTACAAGTCTCCCGATCGCGCCTATTTCACGGCCGCCATGGCCACACTGGGTTCGCTGGGTGGAAATCTCACGCTGTTTCTGCTCGCGCGTCATGGCGTCCGCCGCTTCTTCAAGACGCCGGTGCCGGGCAAGCCCCGCAGGTTCCGCGATTGGTTCGACCGTTACGGACTGGTAACGGTTTTCATTCCGGCGCTGTTGCCGATTCCGCTTCCGCTCAAGGTCTTCGTGGTTTCGGCGGGCGTGCTGCGCACGCCGCTGGCGCAGTTCGTGGCGGTGATTCTGGTGGCGCGGGTGATCCGCTACTTCGGCGAAGCGTACCTGGGAATCCGTCTGGGCCTGGGCGCGCAGGACTATGTGAGGCACAACGCGTGGACGTTGGCGGGCGTGGCACTGGGGCTGGCGCTGGCGATGGGGCTGCTGCTGCGGCTGGCCGAGCGGCGGCGCGCCGCGGCGCGCGCTTCGTTACAATAGGCGGGAAGACCCTCCACCCGGAATGGCGAAGCGAATTGCGATCGTGGAAGACGAAGCCGAGCTCGCTTCCCTGATCGATTACAACCTGGCCCGGCACGGCTACCAGACCCAAATCCTGCGCGGAGACAAGGGAACACTCGAGGAGTTGGAGCGCGCCAAACCGGATCTGATCGTGCTGGACGTGATGCTGCCGGATGTCGACGGATTCCAGCTTTGCCGGCAGATTCGCCAGTCGCAGGCGCTGGCGCGCACGCCGGTTCTGTTCCTCACCGCGCGCGGCGACGAGGTGGACCGCGTGCTGGGCCTGGAAATTGGCGGCGACGACTACATGACCAAGCCGTTCAGCCCGCGCGAGCTGGTGGCGCGGGTGAAGGCGCATTTGCGCCGCGAACAGATGGACGCCGAGCCGGCGGTGACCGGTATCGGTCCGTTCCGGCTGGATCGCACCGGCCGGCGGGTGTACGTGGGCGAACGGGAGCTGACGCTGACGTCGACCGAATTCAACCTGCTGGAGTTTTTCCTCACCCACCCCGGCCGCGCCTACAGCCGCGATCAACTGCTGGACGCGGTGTGGGGCCAGCAGCATTACGTGACGCCGCGCACGGTGGACGTGCACGTGCGGCGCCTGCGCGAGCAGATTGAAGGGCAGCCGGAGAGCCCGCGCTATCTGACCACCGTGCGCGGCTTCGGCTACCGCTTCGAGGACAGCGAGTGACCGGCCGGATTTTTCTGAAGCTGATTGCGGGCGTGCTGGGCCTGTTGCTGCTGGCACTGCTCACAGTGGACTTCTTCACCACGCGCGTCGCCAAGCAGGTCTACATCGACGGACTGGTGCGGCAAGCGACGGATAAAGCTCGCATGCTGGCGCTCTCGTTCGAGGACGTCGAGGCGGTCGGCCCGTCCTTGGCGCGCGCCATGGCCGCGGCTGCCGGCGGGCGTCTGACGCTGGTGCGGCGCGACGGCCGCGTGACGGTGGATTCCGAGGCCGACGCCGCCCACATGGAGAACCACGCCACGCGCCCGGAGATCCGGAAGGCGCTGGCGGGCGCGCCGGGCTGGAGCATCCGGCGCAGCGGGACGCTGGGAATTCCGTTTCTATACGTAGCGGTGCCGTGCCGCTGGGGCGCCATGCGGCTGGCGGTGCCGTATTCCCAGGTGGAAGCCCAGGTGGGACAGATTCGCTCCCAAATACTGATCATCACCGCGCTGGCGTTTCTGCCGGCCATTCTGCTGGCGGCGCTCGTGGCGCGCTGGATCTCGCGCCATTTCGCCACCATCATGGCGCACGCCGGCGAGCTGGCGGGCGGCAACTTCCGCGCGCGCCTACCCATTGCCGGCGGCAGCGAGTTCGGCCAACTGGCGCGCACCCTCAACGACACCGCCGCCAACCTGCAGCGGACGGTGGAGCAGTTGCAGCTCGAGCACAGCGAGCTGGAGCGGCTCGAGCGCATCCGCAAGGACTTCGTCATCAACGTCTCGCACGAGCTGCGCACGCCGCTGGCTTCGATCCAGGGCTACACGGAAACGCTGCTCGACGGCGCGCTCGGCGACCCGCAATACAACATGCGCTTTCTCGCCATCATTCGCCACAACGCCGAGCGGCTGGCGCGGCTCACCGAGGATCTGCTCACGCTCTCCCGCGTCGAGCAGAAGCGGCAGAAGCTGGAGTTCGAGCCGCACTCGATCGCCGGACTGATCGAGGAGGCGATGGATCTGGTGCGGCCCATCGCCGCCAGGAGTTCGATTCGGCTTGAAACCGAACTGGACGCCGCCACGCGAGAGGTCTGGTGCGACGGGGAGGCGGTTTCGCAGATTCTGAGCAACCTGCTCGATAACGCCATCAAGTACACGCCGGCCGGCGGATCGATCGTGGCGGGCGCGCGCCCCGCCGGCCGCTTCGTGGAGGTTTTCGTGCGGGACAGCGGGGCCGGCATTCCGGCCGAGGATTTACCGCGGCTGTTCGAACGGTTTTACCGCGTGGATAAGGCGCGCTCGCGGGAGCTGGGCGGCACCGGGCTCGGGCTCTCCATTGTGAAGCACCTGGTGGGCGCGCACAACGGCACGGTGCGGGTGGAGAGCCGCGTGCAAGAAGGCTCGACGTTCTTCTTCACCCTGCCCGCCGAGGAAGCCGCGCTGCCGAAAGAAGCGCTGGCGGCCGGATAGGGCGAAGGCAGACATGGATCCGGTGCCAGCCGGGCAAGCCGCAACGTGATAGCTTGATCGGTAGTTACCGCGTACGGCCAAGCTGTCTGTCCCGCCAATTCGGGAGTCGAGGAGCATCCATGGATCGAAGAAACTTTCTCATCAGTTCCACCGCCGCACTCAGCGCCGGTTCGAGTGTGTTCGGCGCCGCCAGCGACGCCGTGCGAGTCGCGGTGGTTGGCATCGGCGGCCGCGCCAGGGACCATATTGCCGGCCTCATCAGAGAGCCGAACGTGGAGATCGTCGCCCTGTGCGACCCCGACGATTCGCACCTCGACAAGGGGCAGAAGCAGATCGCCGCGGCCGGCCAGAAGGCGCCCCGGAACTACCGCGACGTCCGCAAGCTGCTCGAAGACAAATCCATCGACGCCATCACCATCGCGAGCCCGAACCACTGGCACACGTTGATGACGGTGTGGGCGTGCCAGGCGGGCAAGGATGTGTACGTGGAAAAGCCGTGCTCGCACAATATGTTCGAGGCCAGGCAGATTGTGGCCGCAGCGCGCCGGTACAACCGCATGGTGCAGCACGGCAGCCAGATCCGATCTTCCGTCGCGGTCCAGGAAGCCATGCAGAAGATGAACGACGGGCTAATCGGCGACGTCTACCTGGCGCGCGGCCTGTGCTTCAAATGGCGCGACACGATTGGCCACACGCCCGTTTCGCCGGTGCCCGAGGGAGTGGACTACGACCTGTGGACCGGCCCCGCGCCGAAGCGCGAATTCACCCGCAACCGCTTTCATTACAACTGGCACTGGTTCTGGGACACCGGCAACGGCGATCTGGGCAACCAGGGCATTCACGAGCTCGACATCGCGCGCTGGGGTTTGGGCGTGCGCTATCCGGTAAAGGTGAGCGCGGTGGGTAACCACTTCATGTTCGACGACGACCAGGAAACGCCCAATGTGCTGAACTGCGCTTACGAGTTCGAGGTGAACGGCAAGCGGCGGATGATGGAATTTGAAGTGCGGCATTGGATGACCAACAGCGAAGCCGGCATCGAAGACCGCAGCCACAACGGGATCGGCAACCTGTTCTATGGCTCCAAGGGCTACCTCGCGGTGGATAGCTACGCTTCCTACAAGAGCTGGCTGGGGCGCGAGCAGGCGCCCGGTCCGGCGCGCCGCGAGGGTGGCGACCATTTCGCCAACTGGCTGGACGCGGTGCGCACGCGCAAGCGGGAAACGCTGCACGCGGAAGTCGAGGAGGGTGCGATTTCGACCACGCTGATACATCTGGCCAACATCTCCTATCGCGTGGGCCGCACTCTCCATTTCGACGCCGCCAGCTACTCGGTGACCGGCGACGCCGAAGCCAGCCAGTTGTTCACGCGCGACTACCGGAAACCGTTCGCGGTGCCAGAAAAGGTGTAGGAGACGGTAGGACCGACCATCGCCTTTGGTGGTCTGTTGCTCTCGCAGAGCACGAACTTTGACAGACGACAAAAACCGATCGTCTGTCCTACCTCTGCGTAACGGCGTTAAGCTGGTCGGACATGCGAGATACGGCGGTTTTGCTCATCGATTGTCCCGACCGCAAGGGGCTGGTCGCGGCTGTAGCCAGCGCGCTTTACCAGCATGGCGCAAATATTACCCATGCCGACCAGCACCAGGATCACGAAGCGGGGCTGTTCTTTATGCGCGTGGAATGGACGCTGGAGGGGTTCGCGCTGGATCAGTTCCGCGAAGAGTTCAGCCGCACAGCGGACGAACTGAGGATGCGCTGGCGCCTCGAGTTGATGGCGGAGCGGCCGCGGGTGGCGATCTTCGTTTCTCAGTACTTGCATTGCCTGGTGGACCTGCTGCATCGTCAGCAGACCGGCGAGCTGAATTGCCTGATCCCGTTGATCGTCAGCAACCATTCCGCGGCGGCGCCGCTGGCGCAGTTTTATGGCGCCCAGTTCCGCCACGTGCCGGTGAACAGCAGCGAAAAGGCCGCGGCGGAAGCCGAGCAACTCCGTCTGCTGCGCGACGCGGAGATCGACCTGGTGGTGCTGGCGCGGTACATGCAAATCCTGCCACCCGAGTTCGTAGCGCAGTACCCGGAGCGCATCATCAACGTGCACCATTCGTTTCTGCCGGCCTTCATGGGCGCCAAGCCGTACCACGCAGCGTTTGCGCGGGGCGTGAAACTGATCGGCGCCACCAGCCATTACGTTACTGAAGTCCTTGACGATGGCCCCATCATCGAACAGGACGTAGTGCGGATTTCGCATCGCGACGAAGTGGCGGACCTGGTCGAAAAAGGCCGCGACCTGGAAAGAATTGTGCTTTCCCGCGCCGTGCGCTGGCACCTGGAACACCGCGTATTGAGCTACGGCAACAAGACGGTGGTGTTCGATTAGGTTGTGGGGCAGCTTGCCAAGCTGCGTGCCGATTGCCAATCGGTACGCGCGGCGATAGCCGGGGTACCCTGTGGGTCGCGCGCAGGATGCCATCCTGCCCCACAACTGGACCCGGGCTATTTCGTCTTCAATACGTAGTCGCCGGATTCGATCTCGAACAGCGCGGAATCGCCCTCGGTGCGCAGGAACTTCACGCCGCGCGCGCGCGCCACAGGGCGGCCGGATTCGGTGACGGATGCGGCGTCTTTGGCCGGCATCCACACGGTGGCGCTGGTGTTGGGCGGAATCGAAACCTCGAGCGTGAATGCGCCGCCATCCTTCTTCCACGAGGTCGCGATCTTACCGTAGAGCGATTGGTGCGACGCCTTCACGAAGGTCAAATCGCCGGCGGGATAAGGATGGATGAGAATGTGACGGAAGCCGGGATTGGCAGGATCGGGGCGGATGCCGGCCAGGTACTCGTACATCCAAACGGCCAGGTCGCCGATCTGCATCACGTGGTTGCCGGAGTTCATGGCCGGGTCGGCGGTGTCGCCGTTCCACAACTCCCAAACCGTAGTGGCGCCCTTCGAGACCATGTAGCCCCAGCCAGGGTAAGTGGGCTGGGTGGCGATTTCATAGGCTAGATCGGAGCGGCCGTTATCGGTGAGCGTGCGCATGAGGAACTGCGCGCCCACCAGGCCGGTGCCGACGTGGCCGTTGGTCACATGCTCGATATTATTCACCAGGCTGGCAAGCAAGGCGGCGCGGTTCTCAGCGGGCGCCAGATTGAAGAACAGAGGGAGGACGCTCGAAGTCTGCGTGGCGTTGTCATAAACGCCGGTAGCGGGCTTGAGGAAGCGCTTCTGGAAAGCGGCGTTTACTTGTTCGGCCAACGCGTCATAGCCGGTGGCGTCGGCGGGTTGATCCAGCATGCGGGCATAGCGCGCCGCCAGCCGTAGCAGGTGGCAGTAATACGCCGTCGCAATCAGCGTGGGATTGGTGACGCGGGCGGGATCCTTGGAATGGATCAGCTTGGGATCTTCCGGCGGCACGCACCAATCGGCGTACATGTCCTTCGGCATGAGGCCGTCCTTCAGGTACCCGCGCTCGTGCTCGATCCATTTCTTGATAGCCGGGTAGGCGCGCTCCAGCACGCGCCGGTCGCCGTACTGGTCGTACAACATGCCGGGCACGAAGAGGAAGGTGCTGGGCCAGGTGATGTCGTCGTTATAGAGGGGCCAGTAGTTGGGCGCCACGTCGGGGATGCTGCCGTCGGCGCGCTGCGCGTCGGCAATATCCTGCTCCCACTTGGAATAGAACGCGGCGATGTCGAACATGTAGGACTCGCTGCGGCTCACCTGCGAGCGGTCGCCGAGCCAGCCCTGGCGCTCGTCGCGCTGCGGGCAATCGGTGGGAATGCTCCGATAATTGCCGCGGATGCCCCAGAACACGTTGTGGTGAATCCGGTTCAGCATGTCGCTGGAGCTGGAGAAATCGGGCGTAGGCTGCATGTCGTCGTGGACCACGCGGCCTTCGAGCGCGGCGGCGGTGGGCGCGGCCGGGCCGGGCCAGCCGGTCAGCTCCACATAGCGGAAGCCGTGATAGGTGAAGCGCGGCTCATATACCTCGGCGCCTTCGCCTTTGAGCGTGTAGATATCGGTCGAGCGCGCGCTGCGCAAATTGGCGACGTAAAGCGAGCCATCGGCGGCGAGCGTTTCGGCGTGGCGCAATTTCACCTGCGCACCCTTTGGGCCGGCGGCGTGCAAGCGGCACCAGCCGACCATATTCTGGCCCATATCGAAAATCCAGACGCCGGGCTGCAGCAGCTTGACGCTGACCGGATGGAGCGTTTCCACCACGCGCAGGGGATTGGCCATCTGCGCCGCCAGCGGCCCTGCGGGCGCGGCAACGGCCTGCGCGGCCGCCCACGCGGAATCGTCGAAGCCAGGGCGGTCCCAACCGATGAGCTCGCGGCGGGCATCGTACTCTTCGCCATCGTACTCGTTATTGGCGAGAATCGGGCCGTGGGTGGAGAGCTTCCACTCCGGGCCGGTGACGACTGCGGCGCTGGAGCCATCCTGGTATTCGATGTCGAGCCGCAAAATCGCCTTGGGATAACCAAAATTGCGCGTGCTGGCGGCGCGCGGCGCGTAGAACCGGCCGTTGCCGAGGATCAACCCGATCGCGTTCTTCCCGGCGGCCACTTGGCGGGTGACGTCGAAGGTGACGTAGAGCGCGCGCTTATCGTAATCGGTGAGGCCCGGCGAGAGCACGTGGTCGCCCACTTTGGCGCCGTTGAGGTACAACTCGGAAGTGCCCAGGCCGGAGTAGTAGACCATGGCGCGGCGGACGGCGCTGCCAACCGTAAACTCGGTTCGCAGATAGCGCGCCGGCAGGCGCCGATCAGAGCTCTGGGAGCCTTCGGGATCGTCGAGGCCGATCCATTTAGCCTGCCAATCCTCGGGCCGCAACAGCCCCATGCTCCACTCCGCCGGCGCGCTCCATTCGCTGGCTTTGCCGCGCTGGTCCCACACTTGCACCTTCCAGAAGGCCGCGGCGCGGGAGGCGAGCGGCTTGCCCGCATAGACGATTTGCGCCGAGCCGGATGAAACCACCTTGCCGGAGTCCCACAGGTCACCCGAGCCGGCGCGGAGCGCGTGCTCGCTGGTTGCCACCAGGATGCGGTAGGCGGTCTGGCGCAGGCCGCGCGCTTTTGCATTGGCTGGCGTCGCGAGCCAACTGAAGCGCGGCGCCGCGACATCGATGCCCAGCGGGTTGTCGCGATATTCCACGCGCAATTGGTGCGGATGAATGGCCGCGGCCATCGAGGGAAGGCCGGCCAGAAGAAGGACACACAGAGTCGCTCTCACGTCCACATAGTATAGGTCGATTACAGGCAGGACATGCGTAAGCCGATGCGTTTGCGGAGGAAATGCGTGCGGCGTTCCATGGGCAGATCGAGCAGACGCCGGATCTGGTCGCGGAGGGCCGCGTCACTCTCTTTTTTGAGAGCGGCGAGGCGGGCCTTGCGGGTGATGCGACGTTTCGGCAAGCGTTTTCTCCAGCGCCGGCAGAGCCGCCAGGTCGCCCGGCCGGCCGGCCGCCTTCTTGCTCTTGATGATATCAGGCAAGCTCGCGACCTGCAGGCGCGCATCGCCGAACCGGACCACGCGGGCGCGGCTGCGCAGGGCCTCGAACGAGCGTATGCCATCGATCACCGTCATGAAATCGAGCTGCAATCCATCGGCGTCGCGGCTGATGCGGTAGAGACCGCTCACCGGGTAATAAGGAGTGAGGATGACGGCTTCCAGTTCCATGGCGATGGCTTTCAGCTTGCGCAGGTTGACCGGCGTCTTTCGGAAGAGGAAGTCGAAGTCGATGGTGGTGACGGGCGCGCCCGCCAGCGCCGCCGCGGCGTTGCCCACCAGGATAGCTTCGAGGGAATGCCGCTCGAGGAGTTCGGCGATGCGCGCGAGCAGAGGCGAGGCGTCCATAAATTGTGCGATCTCAGTAACGATTATTTCACAGCGGCGAAAGCGGGAGGCTAAAATTGAAAACATGGAGAAAAAACGGCTGGGAACGAGCGATCTGAAGATCACGCCGATGGGCGTGGGCGCGTGGGCGATGGGCGGCGGCGGATGGAAGTTCTCCTGGGGGCCGCAGGACGATGCGGAATCGATTGCCGCGATCCACGCGGCGCTCGACGCCGGCGTGAACTGGATTGATACGGCGGCGGTCTACGGGCTGGGGCATTCCGAAGAAGTGGTGGCGCGGGCGCTGGAGGGACGCGCCAGCAAGCCATACGTGTTCACCAAGTGCGAACGGGTGTGGAACGAGCGAAGGGAGATCTCCGGAAGTCTGAAGGCGGATTCGGTGCGGCGCGAGTGCGAAGGCAGCCTGCGGCGGCTCAAGGTGGAAACGATCGATCTGTACCAGATCCACTGGCCCGAGCCGGATGCGGATCTCGAAGAAGGATGGACGACGCTCGCGAAACTACGCGAGGAGGGCAAAGTGCGCTGGATCGGGGTTTCCAACTTCGACGCCGCGCAGATGGAGCGGTGCCGGCGAATCGCGCCGGTCGCGTCGCTGCAGCCGCCGTATTCGGCGATTTCGCCGGAAGTGGAGCGCGAAATACTGCCCTATTGCCAGCGAAACAACATCGGGGTGATTGTATACTCGCCGATGAAATCCGGCCTGCTGACAGGCAAGATGACGCGCGAGCGCGTGGCTAACTTCGCGCCTGACGATTTCCGGCGCAATGCGCTGGCGTTCCAGGAGCCGCGGTTGGGGCGCAACCTCGAGTTGGCGGAGCTGATGAAACGCATCGGAGCGCGGCACGGGCGGTCGGCCGGCGAAGTAGCGATTGCATGGACGCTGCGGCATCCGGCGGTCACGGCGGCGATCGTCGGGATGCGCTCCGCGGCGCAGGCCCGCGAAGTGCTGGGCGCGCTGGAGTTCCGGCTGGGCGCCGGCGAGATTGCCGAGATCGACGCGTTCCCGAGGTAGGGCATGCTTTTAGCTTGCCCAAAAAGCGAGAGTGATCTTACCTCGATTTCTTTCCAAGATAGGGCAAAGCTAAAGCATGCCCCACCTATGCCGGCTGGAAGGCGGGCACGTCGACCCAGCCGCGGCGATCGGCGCTGGCCAGCTCGCTTTCGAGAATCTGTAACTGGCGGAGACCGTCGGCGAACTGCGGATACTGCGGCTCGGCGGACGGATCGTCAATCGATTGGTAGAAGCGCCGGAAGACCTGCTTGAAAGTGTCGTCGTAGCCTTCGCTGTGGCCGCCGGGGAGATCGGCATAAGGGCGGGCGGCTTCCTTGAGCAGGGAGGGGTCCTTGACGATGATCTGGTTGGGCCGGTTGCGGTGGCCGATCCACAACTCATCGGGGCGCTCCTGGTTCCAGGCGACGCCGGCCTTGCTGCCGTAGATTTCGATGCTGAGCCCATTCTTGCGGCCGGCCGATACCTGGCTGACGGTGAAGGCGCCGCGGGTGCGATCGCCCATGCGAAAGATGACGCCGCCGTAATCTTCCGTATCGATCGGAACTTCCCGGTAATCTTCAGGCGTCAGCGTCTTTCCTGCGAAGGTTTCGACGGGACCCTTGGGGCGCTTGCGCGTCTTGTGGAAGGTTTGTATGTCCGCGCACAGCGACGTCATGCGCGCGCCGGTCACGTGCTCGGCCATATCGCAGAAATGGGAGCCGATGTCTGCCAGGCAACGGGAGCGGCCGTTGGCCTTGGAATCCACGCGCCAGTTCCAATCGGTGTCGTAGAGCAGCCAGTCCTGCGAGTAGGTGCCTTGCACGACCAGGATTTCGCCCAGGTCGCCCGCTTCGCGCATGCAGCGCATCTGCTGCACCTGGGGATAGAAGCGGAGATTGTGGAAGGTGCAATTGCGCCGGCCGGTCTGGCGAGCGAGCGAGACCAGTTGGGCAGCTTCCTCGACCGAGGTGGCCAGCGGCTTCTCGCAAAGGACGTGCTTGCCGGCCTGGAGCGCATCGCGGACCATGGGGAAGTGCAGCACGTTGGGGGTGCATACATGGACAGCATCCACGGCGGGATCTTCCAGGATCTTCCGATAGTCGGAGTCGGTCTTGTCGACGTGAAATTCTTCACCGAGCTGCCTGGCCTTTTCGGCGTTGCTCTCGCCGATGGCGTAGACGTGAACGAAGCCGAGGCGGCGAATGCCTTCCAGGTGGACGCGGCCGACGAAGCCGGTGCCGAAAACTGCGGTTCTGAAACGATGCATGATGGTCTCTAATCTAACGCAATTACTGTTAGATTGGTAGTTGCGCGGGAGGCGACGCGCGCGGCGGGCGTGCGCAAGGGGCACGCGGAAACCATGCTGGTCAGGATCCGGTTCGGCAAGGCGTTGCGAGTGGGCAGGGCGCGCCGCAGGAACAAGCGGGTGGCGCTCGCGGTTTCCGCCCTGTTGACGCCGGGTGCGTTTCTGGCGTCGGTGCTGGCGTTGTGGCGCATCGCCGCAGATCTGAACTTTACGGCCAAGTTCGCCATCGCCTCCGGCGTGTTCTCCCACTGGCAGGTGTGGATGGTGGTCGCGGTGCTGTTGCAGGTGTGCTCGCACATGTTGGCGCGCTACGGCAAGCGCGATGATGGCAAGGGATCGACGGCGGCTTGAGCGGGGCGCAGTAACTCATCTGTTATTCTGGACAGTTAGAGATACGCCATGGCTCGCTACGCCCGGTACCCGTCTGGCCGCGCCTTCATCCATGACTACTTCCCGCCCGGCGTGAAGTGGCTGTTGATCGTCAATACGGTCATTTTCGTGCTGACCTACCTGTGCCCCGTCCAACTGCAGCGGCAGATCGTGCTGGTCCTGGCGCTTTCGGCGGAGGCCGCTGTGCGAAACCTGTTCGTGTGGCAGCTTGTCACCTACATGTTCTTACACGCGGGCATCGGGCACGTGCTGTTTAACATGCTCACGCTGTGGTTTTTCGGGACGCAGCTCGAACGGGACTGGGGCACGCGCCGGTTCCTGAAGTATTACTTCTACTGCGGTATCGCGGCGGGCGTGTGCGTGCTGGTGGTCAACATACTGTTGGGTTACTGGGGCACCGTTACGCTAGGGGCCAGCGGGGCGATCTTCGGGGTTCTGGTGGCCTTCGCCGTAATGTACCCGGACCAGCTCGTGCTGATGTATTTCCTGTTCCCGATCAAGGCCAAGTACCTGGTGATGATCTTCGTCGCCATCGAGCTGTTATTCACCTTCGGGCCAAACACGGGCGTGAGCACCATCGCCCATCTGGGCGGCGCGGGTTTCGGTTTTGTGTACCTGAAAGGGCGGCTGCCGCATGTGCCGCTGCCGGATGTTGGCGGTGCGTACCGCCAGTGGCAACTTCGGCGCGCGAAGAGGAAGTTTCAGACTTTCATGAAGAAGCGCAATGACCGCGGGCCGGGGGTGAACTGATAGGGAGCGGCCTGTCAAGCCCGATCCTGAGGAAGTCAACCGCCGAGGATCGAGACTTGGGGCAACGTGGATCGATGCCACCGCTAAACGCGCTCCACGCGGTCCATCTCCAGAAACTCCCGGATGCAAGGGTGCTCGGACTTCGCCAGACCGTTAACCGGGCCGAAGTAGATCACGCCGGTTTCGTACAGGAAAACCACCTGGTCCGCGACCTTGTACATAAGGTCGAGGTCGTGCGTCACCACCACCGAAGTGAGCTTGAGTTGCCGCTTGAGGCGCAGCATCATGTTGCCCAGGTGGTCCCCCATGATGGGGTCGACCATGGTAGTGGGCTCGTCGTAGAGGATGCATTGCGGCTGCGCGGCGATGGCGCGTGCAATGGCGACGGCCCGCTTGTAGCCGGTGGAGAGATCGGCGGGGTAGGCGTCGCGCGCCTCGGCGATATCCACCATCCCCAGCAGGCCGTCGACCACGTCTTCTTTGTTCTGCTCGTCGTAGTCCTCTCGCTGCTCGAGCGAGAAGAGCACGTTTTCGGCCACGGTGAGCGAATCGAACAGGGCGCCCGACTGGAAGACCATGGTCACCTTCTTGCGGATGCGCCGCAACTCGGGTTCGTCCATATCCGTGATATCTTCGTGAGCCACGATCACGCGCCCCGCATCCGGCTTGAGAAAGCCCATGATGTGCGAGAGGGTGACGGACTTGCCCACGCCGCTGCGCCCGATAATGGCCACGGTTTCACCCGCGTTGACGCAAAAACTGGTATCGACCAAAACCGGCTGGTCGAACGTCTTATAAACGTGGCGGAACTCGACGTAATGCGGGTGCAGGTCGCTGGTCACGCGTTGGCCCGTTCCGCCGTGGTGTTAACGGCTTGAAAATGTGTAATTCCGGTAACAGGGAGCGGCGCCTGGCCGCGCTTCATGCGCCGCGCGAGGACTCCCGCCGGCGCCAATCCGGGCCATCTCACAGGGAAATGATACCATTGGGAATAAGCGCTTCCCGAAAGCGGTTTTTTGTTTTATACTGAGAGGGAAAAACATTTTGCGGTGTTTTTGTTTTATCCTGGCTTCGGCGGCGATGACGGCGGTAGCCGAATCGCCCTCCACGGCAGGCGCCGCGGAACGCATGGTCAGCGTGGTTAGCGCCGACCAGCGCACGGGGAGGCTGGTGAGAAGCGTGGTGGTGACAACGCGGCGAGACGCGCCGGGCCGAGTGGAAAGGCCGGCGGCTCCGGTTCCCGCTGCGAGCGCCCAGCCGGCGCCGGTAATATCCGCCGCAGCCATCGCGGACGCGGTGGAGCGGGCCGCAGCCCAGCACTCGCTGCCGCCCGAACTGATTCATTCCGTCATTAAGGTGGAAAGCAATTATAATCCCGTCGCGGTGTCGTCCAAGGGAGCGCTCGGCCTGATGCAGTTGATTCCCTCGACAGCGCGCCGCTTCGGCGTATTGGACGCCTTCGACCCGGCCGACAACATTCAGGGCGGCGCCAAGTACCTGCGCTATCTGCTGGACCTTTACCGTGGCGATTACCCGCTGGCGCTGGCGGCATACAATGCCGGTGAAGGCGCGGTAGCGAAGTACGGCACGGTGCCGCCGTATCCGGAAACGCGGAGTTATTTGAGATTGGTGGCGCGCCAGTTGCGGGAAGCTCCCCCGGCCGCGGTGGAAAAGCCGCAGCCGCAAGCCGCGCCCGCGGCAGCCAAGCCCGACGATACGACGCATGTGCGGGCTGTCGTTGGCGAGGATGGCGCGCTGCGTTACGTTTCGCAGTAGTGGCAGTGAACATGAAGCGGCTTGCCGTGCTCTCGGTTCTCGCCTGCACCCTGGGGGCGCAGTCTGGAAGTGCGCCCGCGGCTTCCGTCACGGCCGTGCGGCACTGGTCGCTGGGCGACGTGACGCGCATCGCGGTGGAGGTGAGCGGCGATTTCCACTACCGCTCGGACCGTCTGCACAACCCCGAGCGAATCTATTTCGATATTGTGAACGCGCGCAACACGCTAGGCATCCGCTATTGTGCGGAAGATGTCTCCGATGCGGTGGTGAAACGTATTCGCGTGGCCGAAGCCAGCCCAGGCACCACGCGCGTGGTGATCGACCTGGTCGGCGACGCCCGCGCGACGACTACGCAGCTCGCCAATCCCGGCCGGCTGATCATCGAGTTGCGTGGCGTCTCGGCGCCGGCCCCGGCAACTCCTACCAAGCTGTTCGTCCCGGAGCAGGACATGAGGACGCCGGAACTGCTCAAGCCGCCGCCGGCCATCCGGGCCGGCCCGGTGGCGCCCGCGGCGGCCGTGCCCGAATCACTGAAGCCATCCATCGCGCCTGCGGCGGTGCTGCCAAACCCGCCGGTGGCAGCCAAGGCTGCCACGCCTGCGCCGTCGCTGCCTCATCCGCGGCCTGTGGCTAAGGCCGCCGACCTCACTCCGGCCCCGAAGGACGCAACCAAGCCCGCGGACGCGCCCGTCCTGGAGGTGGGCAAAGCCGCACACCGCACCGCCAGCGGCGAAACCTCCCTCATCCGCGCACTGGGCCTCAAGTTGAACCGCGTGGTGATCGACCCCGGCCACGGCGGCCACGACCAGGGCACCGAAGGCGCCAAGGGACTGCTCGAAAAGGATCTGGTGCTGGACGTTGCCCTGCGCGCCGGCAGCCTCATCGGGGAGCGCCTCCGGGCCGAGGTGATCTACACACGCTCGACCGACGTCTTCGTCCCGCTCGAGAGCCGCACCGCGCTAGCCAACGAAAAGAAGGCCGACCTGTTTATTTCCATCCACGCCAATGCCTCTTCCGTGCCGAGCGTGTCCGGCGTCGAGACTTATTACCTCAACTTCACCGAGGCCAAAGACGCGCTGGCGGTTGCCTCGCGCGAAAACGCCAACTCCGTCGAAAGCATTTCCGAGCTGCACGACCTGATCCAGAAAATCACCCTGCACGACAAAGCGGAGGAATCCAGGGATCTGGCCGGCAGTATCCAGTCGTCGCTGTTCGCGCTGTATGCACACAGCTTCCCGGCCGAGCGTGATCGCGGCGTGCGCCGCGCTCCCTTTGTGGTGCTGATCGGCGCCAGCATGCCGTCCGTGCTGGCCGAAATCGGCTTCCTCAGCAACCCCAAAGAGGAAGCCCTGCTCCGCAAGCCAGAGTACCGGCAGAAAGTGGCCGAGGCACTGGTGCGCGGGGTGGAACATTACGCCGCCGGCCTGAGCCACTTTCAGGTGGCCCAAATCAAGTAGGCGCGAATTCTTTCCGCCAGGTTTATGCGCGTTCTCGCTTTCCGGCATGTTCCTTTTGAGCATCTCGGGCGCATCGAGCCCGAACTCAAGCGCCGCGGCATCGGCATCGATTATGCCGACCTCTACCAGCCCGGAGCCGCTGCGCCCGACCCCGCCCGCTATGACGGCCTGATCTTCATGGGCGGCGCCATGTCGGTAAACGACGGCTTGCCGTACCTGGAGCGGGAAGCGCGCTGGATCGCGCAGGCGGTGGAGGCGGGCCGCCCCGTGCTCGGCGTATGCCTGGGCGCACAGTTGATCGCCAAAGCGTTGGGTGCCCGCGTTTATGCGAGCCCAATGAAGGAAATCGGCTGGTTCGAAATCGAGCTGACGGCCGAGGGCGCCGCCGATCCTTTATTTGCCGGCGCGGGGCCGCGCGAAACCGTGTTTCAATGGCACGGCGAGACCTTCGATTTGCCGCCCGGCGGGCACTGGCTGGCCTCGTCGCCGGCCTGCCGCCACCAGGCTTTTCGCATAGGCGCCAGCGCCTACGCTCTCCAGTTTCACCTGGAAGTCACGCCCGAAATGATCGCCGATTGGTGTTCGCAGGATTTGAATTGCGGGGATATGCGCGAAGTCCCGGCGCCGATCGACAATACCAATAATGCCGCGCGTTTGAGGGCGTTGGCGCAACAGGTCTTCGGGCGCTGGTGCGACCTGCTGGGCATTCAATAACCGCACCGTTGGGGACTACGCACGCCCATCAGCGGGTATTGTGGGTTGCCAGCTCCCGCGCGCAGAATAGTAATCAGAGCTGAATATGCGTTCTGCGCCTTCGCAGACGGGACGGTAGATGCAACAGAAAGCCGCTCTCGGGTGCGCGCTGATCGTGGAAGACCCGATCATCCGGAGGTTTGTCGGCGGCATTCTCAAGCGCGAGGGATATACGGTTGCCGAAGCCGAACTGGAAGAGGCCTTGCGGACCTTACGGGATGCGCCGGGCGCGGTTTCGCTCCTGATCACCAACGGGCCGGCGCATTTTCTCGAATTCGCTGAAAGCCTCCCCCTCATTTACGTTGCCGCGTTTCCCGATCCCGCGCTGGCGAGCCGTTTCCGCCATTGCCGCACGCTTCGCAAACCGTTCTGTCCCGGGGACCTGGTGTTGTGTGCCGCCGAACTGGCTCAGGCGGTCGCCGTTTAGCCGGTCCGGCGAAGTTTCCCAGCCGCGATAAGATGCCCTCTAAGTGAAGGAGGGGATACGCAGCACAACGCAATCGTACAGAAGCCAGGCCAGAGCGAGTCCTAAGATAGCCCACAAAAACGGATGATTGCCGTGCGATAGAAGCGGTTCAGAGCCGGACTGGCTAGGAGGGCGGTCAAAAGCCGGCAGACGTCCGGGCGGTTCGGACGGCGCGGGGAATATGGTACGGGGTGGTTCCGGCGTCATCCTACCGATCACCTGACCAATTGAGAGAGGAACCCTTCGCCCAGATACCAAATAGACTATTATCCGGCACGTGCAGGGCACGAAAAGCAGCCCGCCAAACGCAATGCAGATAATCATCCAGGTAATCAGGAAATTGCACGGATCATTCCTTTTCGTAATTGGCGCACCCATGTCCCCGAACACGAGAGAATTCGGGCCAGCCTTAGGAAAGTGCGCGTCACAAAACAGATGGGCTTCCCGATCGGGCATCGAATCGGCCTTCTGCGTTGCTGGCCGGCCGCAGCCTTCCACCTCACAAAGCGAGTGGAACGGGCTGCTCTTCACTAGCGGGGCGAAATGCGCCTCTGCCCGCGCGCACAGACGTATGGCCGATAGCACCGTCACTGAAGCGATCATCCACATCGCAGCGATGGCAATCGACCTGAAGGTCAGTCTGGGGACATCGCGATACGCCTCGGGCACTGGCTTTGCTCCTTCTGACCTGGACAATGCGCCGTCGCGGCAGAGGCGCTAGTTGGGTAGGCTGAGGCACCACCGAACCGCCTGAAGCCGCCGGAGAATCCCTGCTCTACCAGCGCTAAACGAGGGTCTCCATTTTGGCTTCGGTTTCCGCCGGTTCTCAGGATATCAGAACTGGGAAGCGTGCCGGGGCGCCGTATCTTTTGCAGCTCGCGACGAGGCTGCCGAGAATGCTCCGTAAAAAGATGCCGGCTATTTCACGAATGACCGGCGGGCGGAGGGATCTCCAGTCGGCGCGGGCGCGCGGTCCTCCTTTGCGGGCGGTCCCAGCAGTTCGGTCAAGAGCGGCTTCAGCCCGTCCGCCCAAACCTGATAGCCCTTGACCGTGGGATGGAGTTTGTCATTGGCGTTCATCATGCCATCGTGAAGCCTTCCGTCGCGGTCCGCGAGCTGGTCGTTGATATTCAAATACCGGATCCTGCGACCGTCCGCCATGTTCGCCAGATTCGCGTTAATGCGGTCGATTTCCGGCATGACATCCACATTGTCGTTTCGCGGAAAGATTCCCATCACGACAATCACCGCGTCCGGAGCCTTCGACTGCATGATACGCACCACTGCTCGAAGACCCTTCGTCACATCCTCGACGGCCGTGTCGATACCACCTGGAGGAATCTTGCCGCCCACGTTGTTGGTGCCGGCCAGCAGCACAATCACCTTAGGATTGACGCCATCGAGTTCGCCGTTCTCAAGCCGCCAGAGGATGTTCTCGACACGGTCCGCACCCCACCCAAAATCCGCAGCGTTCCAACCGAAGAAATTCTTGTTCCAGTTTTCGAGGAGTTGCGGATAGTCAGTCGCCCCCCAACGCCGCGTGATCGAGTCGCCTTCGAAGTAGACATCGATGCGGCCCTGTTTACCTTTAGTGAGGAACTGTCGATGAGCGATCTGCGAGTTCTTATCGGCTCGCGGAGTTGGTTGGTCGGCCTGGGCCCACAGTAGCGAAACCACAGTGATGCCGGCCAGGAGGATCTTCACGCACGCTTCTCCGCGTTATCGTGATGCAGGAACTTGTCGGCCCAGGGAATGAAGTACTTCCAGTTGGGCCCATCGGTATGTCCGCCATCGTGCTGGCGCCATGCAAGCTGCCCGTCGAGGAGCCCGGCGTTTACCGGAGGCATCTTCGCAGTACGATAGTCCGTCGTGACGCCAAGATCTTTCGCGCCGAGCAGGCGGAAGACCGGCTGTGCGGCGACCGCGGCCATAAAGCTGCCCTGGTGATCGAGCCACTTTGCGTCGCCCTTTTCCGGCACACCGTAGCTCACGAAGGTGAGGCGTGGCGCACAAAGCGCCAGGAGTTCGTGGGAATCAACCGGCAGGTCCCCGGGATTCCTGCTTCCGAAGCTCGCTTCAGAAGCACCGTACTTCAGGAAGTTCCCAGCCATCCAATGATACTCGCCGGTGCCCGTGAGGTTTTCGACGGCCTCGCCCCAATTGCGGCGGTAAAGCTTGGCTCCGCCTTCACCGGACGAACCGATCAGCACGACCGCGAAGCGCGTATCGAACGCCATGGTCACAAGCGCCGCTTTGCCATAGCGCGATACCCCTTCGATGCCAACCTGCTTCGCATTCACGGCCTTTTCGGTCTCCAGGTAGTCGAGGGCACGCGAGGCGCCCCAACCCCAGGCGCGAAGAGCGCCCCAATCGTCGGGCTTTCGGGGCTGGCCTTTGTTCACCAGTCCAATGATGCCTTTCGTCAGCCCAGCACCGTTGTCGGCCTGGATACTGTTTGGATTGATGGTGGCGACCCCCCAGCCATCGGCGATGAGTTGTTCCATTGCGGGAGGATCTGCATTCGCGGGGGGAGCGAGAGGTCCGCGGCCAGCGCCCGGCGCGCCGCGCCCGGGTGCTCCTCCGCGGCCGGGAAACGCCGGCGCGGGAAACGCAACCTCGGGAATGCTGCGCCCGCCAAACATCATCATCACCGGCACCGGAGCTTTCGCATCGGCGGGGACCAGCAGGGTCATTTGAATCTCGACCTTAATATCCGGGTCGGACGAATTATCCACGTGCCCAAGGAGCTGCTTGCCGATGACGTTACGCGAAGCCACTTGCGCGGCGACCGTTTTCGTGACTTCCCAAGTCACCTTTGGAACATTCTTCGGGATGCGGCCTACCACCTCCCGCTCAAAGTCCTCCACGATCTCCGCCCGGCGCTGATTCCACCACATCGCCGGCGTCTTGACCTTCTTGCCATTGTTCAGCGTAAGCACGTCAGGAAGGTTCGGGTACGGATTCGCCGTGGCCTCGTCGTAGTTGGCGTGATTCGGCGCGCTTTCATTGCCGCTCGGGCCAGGTCGGAGAGCCTTTATGCCAAGCTGATCCATCATGTTCTGGTGATCTTCGGCAGCAGTCCAGCTTCTGGTATCGATGACGTTCTGACCGGATAAACCAGCCACGAGCGCTGAAGCCAGTACCAACAGCAATATCGCCCGAAAATTCGTTGCTCTCTTCATGAACAATAAGAGACCACATTTGGTTCGACTCCGCAACAGACGTGTTGCGCGCATCCGGAAACCGGAAAAGACGGTTTGCGGCGAGGGTCTTTTGGGACCGGCGGCTCCGCCCTGCCCGCCCGCAATTCGCAGGGAGAATGCGCCACACTAGTTCCTACCCCTCGGGTTGGCGCGCGATCTATGTGATAGGCTCTATACACACTGGCGGTCTTGACGGGCCAACCAGCCCGCGCCGCAGAAAGTTGAGGTGGAAAACATGAAGATGCTGATTGCCCTGGCCGCGTTGTGCGCGGCGGGTGCGCCCGCTATGCTCGCGCAAGAGGAGGATGGCCCGCCCCCGGTTCTGCAGATAGGGCGCGAGCTGATCAAAGAAGGCAAGATGCCGGCCCACGAGACGACCGAGGCGGCGTTCGTGCAGGCTTTCCGCAAAGCGAACTTCCCCGGCCATTACGTGGGGCTTTCTCCGCTCTCAGGCAGCAATGAAGTGTGGTTCGTGGCTGCATATCCCTCTTTCGAGATGTCGGAAAAATGGCAGGCGGAAGCCGAAAAAGAACCGCTGAAACATACCCTCGAGATAGCCGACGCGCAGGATGGCGACCTCCGCGAAAGAAGCAACACTCTGTGGGCCGTCTACCGTCCGCAACTGAGTTACCGGCCGGACAATTTGGATCTGGGCAAGACACGCTTCGTGCGCGTGCTGACGTACCACGTCAGACCGGGGCACGCCGGGGATTTCGTGGAGCAGGCCGGCGTTGTGATTCATGCGTACGACAGGGCCAACATCGACCGGAGTTTCGTGGGCTATGAAGTGAAGGCGGGAGCGCCGGCGGGGATGTACCTGTTTTTTGAAGGCATGACCTCTCTGAAGACGCTCGATGCGGCGGAGGAGCAGAACCAGGCGTTCATCTCAATGCTGGGCGCCGAGCGTCTGAAAAAACTGGACGAGTTCGACGCCGAAGGCGTGATCTCGGAAGAAATCAACCTGTTTCAAGTGAACCCCACGATGAGTTACGTTTCGAAAACCACTGAGGATGAGGATCCTGCGTTCTGGCGCCCGAAGCCGCCGGCCGTGAAACCCACTGCTGCCGCACGGGCTAAGAGCGGGAATTAGCAGCGTCTCCCTGCTGCCGCCGGGCTGAGAGACTGACAGGTGAAAGCGCCTGTCCCACTTTGCGGCGCGCGCCACGCCGGTATAATCGAAGCAGTGGATCTCGAAAAAACGCTGCTGCGCAAGGTGGGTGAGGCCATCCATCGCTTCCGCATGATTCGCGATGGAGACCGGGTGGCCGTAGCGTTGTCGGGCGGCAAGGATTCCGCCACGCTGCTCGAAGCGCTGCTGTTGCTCGCCCAGCGCGCCCCCGTCGAATTCTCGGTCTGCGCGTTCACCGTGGAACAGGGCAAGTTCTTGCGCCCCATCGAGCCGCTGGGCGAATACCTGCGCCAGCGCGGCGTTTCGTGGACCTACTACCGCGACGCACCGTCGCTTCAGCTTCTCGCGGATCAACCTGAGCACGGCTGCGACTTGTGCAGCCGCTACCGGCGCCGCGCGGTGTACCAGATCGCGCGCGAACTGGGCGCCAACGTGATCGCGCTCGGCCACACGGCCGACGATTTCTGCGAATCCCTGCTGCGCAACACCATGTTTACCGGAAGACTGAGCGCGCTGCCGCCGGTCACCTGGTCGCGCGAACGCGATTTCCGGCTGATTCGCCCGCTGGTGTTCGTCACCGAGGATGTGACGCGAGCTTACGCCGAATCGCGCGGCGTTCCCGTGGTGCCCTGCGGCTGTTCGCAGCGCACGGGCACGGTGCGGCGCTCGCTGCGCGATCTGTTCGCCGGCCTCGAAAAGGAATATCCTCACTTGAAGGAAAACATCCTTTCCGCCATGGGGAACATCGACACTGGCCGTCTGCTCGACACGCGTTTTCTGAAGCTCGACGCCGCCGGCGAGGCAGACGAGGACGCCGCGCTGTTTCCCATCGTTACCGAACCGTAACTCAATATTGACCTGGTTGTTGCAATGCGATTAAGATGGGTTTCTCCTGATCCCCTCTCAATATGCGACTCCTTCCACGCGAAGAGAAGTTTTACGGCCTGTTTCTCAAGCAGGCGGATATCATTTCCGAGGCGGCGCGTTTGCTGCTGGACGGAGTGCGCGCCGGCAACTCGACACTGGCCGCGTTCGCCATGGAGATCAACGTGCTCGAACACCGCGGCGACGAGCTCATTCACGAGATCTTCACCCGCCTCAACCAGACCTTCATTACGCCGCTCGACCCGGAAGACATTCACAACATCTCTTCCTCTCTGGACAACGTGCTGGACGGCCTGGAAGACACTTCGCACCGGTTGTTGTCGTACCACATCGACCCGATTCCGCCCAACATGATCGTACTGGCGGAGATTGTGCGGAGCTGTGCAAAATCGATGCACAGCGCGTTCGAAGCGCTGGAAGCGGGGCAACCGCTGATGGAGCATTGCATCGAGATCAATCGCCTGGAAAACGAGGGCGACCTGATCGGCCGCGGGGCGATTGCCGATCTGTTCAACAAAGAGAAAGACCCGATCACGCTCATCAAGCTCAAAGAAGTGTACGACTTCTTCGAAGAGACCATCGACAGTTGCGAGGATGTGGCCGACGTGCTGCAGAATGTGGTGGTCAAGAACAGCTAAAGATGACCGTCCTTCAACTGGCCGTTCTGATCATCGGCATCGCGCTGGTCTTCGACTTTATCAACGGATTCCACGATGCCGCCAACTCGATCGCCACCATCGTGGCGACGCGGGTGCTTTCTCCGGGACAAGCCGTGCTGTGGGCCGGCTTTTTCAACTTCGTGGCGGCGTTTCTGTTCGGCACGGCAGTGGCCAAGACGGTGGGTAAAGGGTTCGTGAACCTGGACCTGGTGACGCCCTACGTCATCATGGCCGGCCTGGCGGGCGCCATTCTCTGGGACCTGATCACGTGGTGGCTGGCGCTGCCCACCAGCTCGTCGCACGCGCTCATCGGCGGTTACGCGGGCGCGGCGGTGGCGCATGCCGGAATCGTGCGCGGCTTCATTCACAGCTTCGAAGGGCTGATCGCCGGCAAGTGGAGCTTGACGATCGTCTTCATTCTTGTCGCACCGTTGATCGGGATGGTGTCGGCTTATGCATTGATGGTCGCGGTGTACTGGGTGTTCCGGCGTTCCACTCCCAGCAAGATGGACTTTTACTTCCGCAAGTTCCAGTTGGTTTCGGCGGCTTCCTTCAGCCTTTCCCACGGCTCGAATGACGCGCAGAAGACCATGGGCGTCGTCACCGGCGTGCTGGTGGCCTCCGGATTCCAGAAGACATTCGACATCCCGGTGTGGGTGATTCTCGCCGCGGGCACCGCTATCGGGCTGGGCACGTTGAGCGGCGGCTGGCGGATCGTGCGCACCATGGGCACGCGGCTGACGCGCCTCAAGCCGCGCAGCGGATTCTGCGCCGAAACCGGTGCGGCGGCCTCGGTGCTGCTGGCTACCAGCCTGGGCCTGCCGGTCTCCACCACCCACGCCATCGCCGGAGCGATCGCCGGCGTCGGCAGCATTCAGCGGCTGAAAGCCGTGCGCTGGGGCATCGCCACCAATATCGTGTGGGCGTGGGTGCTCACCATTCCGATGGCCGCGCTGATCGCCTGGCTCGCGTTTCGCCTGCTGCACCTGGCCATCGGCGCGTAGAGCAATGTGCAAGACGAATGCTCCGAGCGGAGCCGTTGGTCCACCCCGGCCGAGGACCGCGAGGCGGTTGAGCGGGCCGGGCCTCTTGATAGAGCACGCCAGGAGTGCAGCCCATGGCCCGGCGCCGCACGCTACAATTGCTTCGGAGTGCAGGGCCGGTTATGCCGAGGCGTCTCGCGCGGAAGCTGATGCTCTCGATCACGGTGATTGTGATCATTGTGGCGGCGGTTTCCGGGCTGGTGAACATCAAGACCGAGGAGCGACAGCTTCTCAACACCATGATCCTGGGAGCGGAACAACTCTCCAAGGGGATCTCCAGCGCGATGTGGCACGCCATGCTGGACGACCACCGGGAAGCCGCTTACCAGGTGATGCAGACCATCGCCGAGAAGCAGGGCATCGACCGTATCCGCATGTTTAACCGCAGCGGCCAGGTGACGTACTCGACGCGCCGCAACGATCCCACGGTGGGCTCGGTCAGCCCGATCGATCTTACCTCGCACGTGAAAATCACCGGCGCGGACATAGGCCACCGGCGGCTGGAGATGGTGACGCCGATTTACAACGAACGTTCGTGCAGCGAATCGGCGTGCCACGCGCACCCGGCCGGCGTCAAGGTGCTGGGGGTGCTCGATGTGGCGTTGACGCTGGAAAGCGTGGATCGCGAAGTGGACGGCATGAAGCTGCGCGTGCTGGTGGTGACGGGCGTCGAAATCGGGCTGATCAGCCTGTTCATCATCCTGTTTACGCGGCGGTTTCTGAGCCGGCCGATTGAAGCGCTGGTGGAAGGAACCAAGGCGGTGAGCCAGATGGAGCTCGACCGGCCGCTTGAAATCGTCGGCTCGAGCGAGGAACTGGACGAACTGGCGCGCAGCTTCGAGGTGATGCGCGAGCGGCTGCGCACGGCGCTCGGCGAGATCAACCAGTTCACGCAGAAGCTGGAAACCAAGGTGGAGGAGCGCACCGAGCAGCTCAAAGCCGCGCAGAAAAAGCTGGTGCAGAGCGACCGGCTGGCCTCGCTCGGCCAGCTTTCCGCCAGCGTGGCGCACGAGATCAACAACCCCGTTTCCGGGGTGCTGAACCTGTCGATGCTGATGCAGCGCATGCTCACCGACGACGGCATTCCGCCCAACCGGCTGGTCGAGTTCCGCCGCTATCTTGCGCAGGTGATCAACGAAACCTCGCGGGTGGGGCACATTGTCAGCGACCTGCTGGCTTTCTCGCGGCGCGGCAAGCCGCAGCGCGCGCCGACCGACCTGAACCGGATTGTGCGCATGACGCTATCGCTGGTGCAGCACAAGCTGAAGCTGAGCAACGTGGAAGTGGAGGCGGACCTGCGCGAGGGGCTGCCGCCGGTGCTCTGCGACCCGTCGCAAATCCAGCAGGTGGTGCTGAACCTGGTGCTCAACGCCGCCGAAGCCACGCAAAGCAAGGGCCTGGACAAGCGCCAGGGCCGCGTTTCGATCACGACGTACACGGCCGATGGCATGGAGATGCTGACGGTGTCGGACAACGGCGAGGGCATCCCACCCGAGAACCTGGCCAGGATCTTCGACCCGTTCTTCACCACCAAGTCGGAAGGAAAGGGCGTGGGGCTGGGGTTGGCGGTATCCTACGGCATCATCCAGGCGCATGGAGGCGATATCGAAGTCAAGAGCGCGGCGGGAGCCGGCGCTATCTTTACGGTGTCGCTGCCGCTCGAGCAACTGGCGCAGGGCGGCGAGGAACCGGCGGCGCTGGCCGGAAAGGGATGAAGTATTTTTACGTGGGCGCCACGCCGGAAGTGGACCGGGAAGCGCTGACGGCTATCGCCGAGCGCGCTGGAGCCGAGTTCGGCGCGCCGGTTCGGGAGATCCAGTTGCCCGAACTCGATTTCGCGTTTGATGCGGTCCGCGGCCAGTACGGTTCGATTCCGGTGCTGGACATGCTGGTGCGGCTGTGTCCCGGCGACGCGCTCAAGCTATTGGGGCTGACGGAACGGGATCTGTTCATCCCCGTGCTGACTTTCGTGTTCGGCCACGCGCAACTGGGCGGCCGCGCGGGGGTGGTTTCGTTTGCCCGCCTGCGGCAGGAATTCTACGGGCTGGCGCCGAATCGCGAGGTATTTTTGGAGCGCGCGCAAAAAGAAGTGCTGCATGAATGCGGCCATTTGTTCGGGCTGGTGCACTGTCCGGATGGCAATTGCGCCATGTCGCTGGCGACCTCGGTGCGGCAGATCGATTTCAAGCGGGCGGCGTTTTGCGCCCGTTGCGCGGCGCGGATCGAACGGAAACCGAAGGGGTGACGGCAATGAAGACCCACTGGCAAATCCTGGTAGTGGACGACGAAGAGGTGATGGCCGAATCGCTGGCAGCCTGGCTGCGCGAGGACGGGTACGCGGTGGACACCGCCAACTCGGGACGCGAAGCCGTCGAGAAGGCCACGCAGCGCGACTATGCTATCTACTTCGTGGATCTCAAAATGCCCGGCGGCATGGATGGGATCGAGACCATGATGCAGGTGCGCCGGTTGCACGCCGAGGCTTCGATCATTATCATCACCGCCTACGCCACCGTGGATACCGCCATCACCGCCATGAAAGAAGGGGCGCAGGAGTACATCGTCAAGCCCTGCAACCCGGAAGAGATTTCGCTGCTGGTGAGCCGCATTATCAAGGTGAAAAACCTGCAACGCGAGAACAGCATTCTGCGCAAGAAGCTGTCGCGGCAATACCACTTCGGCGACGTGATCAGCAAGAGCGCGCGGATGCAAGACATCCTCAAGCTGGCGCAGGAAGTTTCCAGCCTGCGCAGCACGGTGCTGATCCAGGGGGAAAGCGGCACTGGCAAGGAGTTGATCGCACGCGCGATTCACAACTCGGGCGACCGCGCAGGGAAGCCGTTTGTGGCCGTCTCCTGCGCCGCACTGGCGGAGACGCTGCTCGAAAGCGAGCTCTTCGGCCACGAAAAGGGCTCTTTCACCGGCGCCAACCAGCAAAGGCGGGGCAAGTTCGAGATGGCCGAAGGCGGGACGATTTTCCTCGATGAGATCGGCGATATCTCGCCCAAGTTGCAAGTGGATCTGCTGCGCGTGCTGCAGGAGCGCCGCTTCTACCGCGTGGGCGGCTCGGAGGAAGTGACGGTGGATGTGCGGGTGATCGCGGCCACGCACGTGAATCTGCAGCAGGCCGTGGCGGAGGGCAAATTTCGCGACGACCTTTACTACCGGCTGAACGTGATCGAGATCCGCGTCCCGCCGCTGCGCGAGCGGCGCGAGGACATCCCGCTGCTGGCGCAACATTTTCTGGAAAGGATCTCGCACGAGCTGGGCAAGGAAGTGGGCGGAATCTCCGAGGGCGGCTTGAAGGTGCTGCTGGATCACAACTGGCCGGGCAATGTGCGGGAACTGGAGAACGCGATCGAGCGGGCTATGGTGACCTGCCGCGGCTCTGAACTCACGGAAGACGATTTTGCTTTTGTGGCGCAGAGCGGCCAAGCCGGGAAAGAGGGCTGGGCCCCCCCAGCGGGCGTAACCATCGAGGAGATGGAAAAACTGCTGATCGCGGCGACTTTACAGCGGACCGGCGGCAACATCAAAGAAGCGGCCGGGGTGTTGGGCATCGACCGATCGACACTCTACGAGAAGATCAAGCGATACGAGATTCCACGGTAGCGGACGAGAGCATTTATTCCCTTGTTATTGGCGCCGCGGCGCTCACAAAAGCGCCGCCTTGCCGGGACTGGAGGAACCGGTTCCTTTCTCCTCTCGAGGAGGAGTACAAGCCACTATGGCCGCCTGACGAACATTGCACCGCGTGACCCGGTTTCAAATTGCCCCCTCGAGGTGGATAGGCACCGGACGTGGCTCCGTGACGGGCTGCATCTTGGCGAGCGAGCAGCTCTTCTTCGATTTCAGAGTAGCAGGGCGGGGTGGGCGCTCGATGGAACCGATGCGCAACACGTTGAAAGCGAAACGCGAAGCTTCTTTCGGGAGGTGTGAACGGAGGTTGCGGCGCCTCGCTCAGCAAGACACCGGACCCTGAACAGCATCGTTGGAGGGCGCCGGCGGACACCTCTCTTACAATCCGGTTATCCCCCGGAGGACGCCCACCAACTGTCGCCCCATTTCCAGGCCGATTCGAGGCGCCGTCAGCGCAATCGGCAGCGCGGCCGCCGGTGACCGCGAGCGGAATCCATCCAACCCGACAAGGAAAAGCAGCGGCGAATACCCGCGTGCGAAAGCGTAGGCATGGCCCCACACCTCCGGGCTCGATACCACGGCCACCAGCGCGACGAAAGCAAAAGCAACCGCGCCGTCCGGTTGCCTCAGGAGACGGCGCCAGTGAACGCCGCAATACACCGTGGCGGCGACGATACCCGCCAGGGCAGCGTAATCGAGAACGGTGGCCAGCGCGTTTACGGCAAATTCGAAATGATACGGAACGGGATGCATGATCCTGGTCAGGATTCCGGCGAAGGGGATGACCGACACCAGACCGTCCGGCCCCGTTGGAGCGGTATGCCAGCCCACGTAGAGATACCAGGCCAGCGCGGGAACGATCGATAATGCCATAGCGGCCGCGCGCAGCCACCGCCGTTCCATCGCGCACCATGCGGTCAATGCCGCAGGAATGAGCAGGCCGCTTTCTCGAACTAGGCACGCCAGCGCGCAAGCCACGGCCGCCGCTAACCAGTGATGCCGCCCCGCGTAATAAACCAGGCCCGCCGTAAGCGCGACGAGAGCCACGTCCACGGTGAGACGGTCGAGTGAGACGCCCACGGCTGGGACAAACAGGAACGCGAGCGACCACCCAGGGTGCGCTCCCCGCTGGCGCGCAACGAGGCCGGTCCACAGTGCGCCGGCGAAGACCCAGAGCCAGATCGCAGCCACGTAAGCCCGATCTACAAAGCGGTCCTGCCCGCCGGCCAACAGCCACGCGGAGATTGGGACGAGAATGCGCCGGTAGCGGAACCGCGGGGAATCGACCGACGACTGGAACCCGCGCCTGAGAAGCGGGTCGTGTGCCATGTAGTGATAGCTCTGGCCATCGTATCCGAAAGAGTCCGGGAACCGGTAAATGCGCTCGGACGACAGTCCGGCGGGCGCGGCCGGCGACCTGGCGCCGGTTTCGAACAGCGCCGTCCAGTTTCCGCCGTAGTTGTAGTGAACGGTCAAAGCCTGCCACGCCGCGGCAGACAGGACGGCCACCAGCGCGAACAAGATCGGGCTGCGTGTCCAGGGCATAGAGTTTCCCATAATCCCATACGTCCCAGGTCCGAGGCGCCTCACGGGGATGTGGATGCCCGCGGATACGGACCGATCCGCGGCGGCGTTTGATCGGGCTCGAATAACCAGACCGTGCGGTTGGGGTAGTACCGCAGCAGTTCCTCGTCGCGCAACGGACCCAGTTCCCTGGCCCACACGACCGCCGAGTCGTCGATCCGCGCGCGATTGTAGATCGCGGGGATGTGGAGGCTGTGATTCGGCGCGTAGCGCACGATGATGAGGTGCTTCGCGCCGGAGGCGGCAAAGCGCGTCTCTATCTGGTCGCGCATCACCGCTTGGGGCGGATAGGTCAGCAGTCGATGTCCTATATCCTTGCTATGCAACCCGAGCGCCACCACCAACAACAACATCCCCGTGCCGCCAAAGAGCAGAACGGCGCCTGGAATCAATAGCCCACCACCCCTGGCATGCCGGGTCCGGGCTGAGAGAAGCCGCAGACCCTGTACCAGAAAAATCAGGAGGACGCCCGCAACCGGGGCGCTATACTGGGGAAAATAGAACGGGTAGAGCGCGGTGCCCAGAGTGACGAAGAGTCCCCCACCGAGCAGAAACCGCATGTTGCGCGAGCGCAAGGCCCACGGGAGGAAAAGCAGGGGGACCGCACACAGCGGGTGCAAATAGAAGTGCCAGAAGGACGCTAGCTTCTCGCCGTTGAACTTCCAGAAGGCTCGGAGATGCCTGAGCCTGTCGTGCTCCGCGCGCTGCCACCGGTAAGTATCCATCACGTCCTGATACGGCTTGGATACAGGTGGAGGCACCGGCGCCTGGAACGCCAGGGTTTGCGGCACCCCGTACTGTTGCCGGGACACCATGTAGGGAAAGAGCAGTGGCCGTCCGGTGACCCCGAAATTGTAAACGCAAGTGAGCGCCGCGCCTGCCGCCAGCGAGCACGCGATCGGCGCCAGAATCAGGCGCCACTTATCGCGCCAGGGCGTTGCGTGAGAGCGAAACACAATCACGGCCAACGCGAGCGACGTCACCAGGCCCACCAGGACCGCCTCGTAGGGCCGTGTGTTGACAAGGATCGTGAGCCCCAGGCCCAGCACGAAGCCGTCCAGGGCGCGCGCCCGGCCGGCAAGACGCGTAAGCGAGCCGACCACCAGCGCGCCCCCCGCCGCAGGTAGTGATCCGCCCCAGTAGCAGTTCATCCAGACCCCAAGATGCACGATCGCTATCAACACCCCGAGCAGCACCCAGCGTGACGGGAACCAGGCTCGCAGCATCCACGCGATCGCCAGCAGCATGATACCCGTCTCGGCCAGGACTCCGAACCATGGGCGAAGCCCCACCAACTGCGCGATCGCCATAACAAAGCCATGGCCCGGCGGATAAATTGAGGCGTAGACCGGTTGCTGCAAAACGTATAGCGTCTCGAAGTGGGCCGCCATCGGATGTGGCGGATTCGCGAGATGGCCCGAAGCAAGCGTGTCGGCCAGAAGCAGGTGGCTGAACTCGTCGGCGATGAATGGTATGGGAGGAGGGACCGCCGGCAAAAGCGCGATGCGCAGTAACAGCGGGGCTAGACAGACCAGCACGAGCGCGATTGGCTTGCGGCGCTGAAATGGCCGCAGGATGACCGAGCCGAGGACGCGCAAGCGGCGCTTCAGGCCCCGCGGGCAGAGCAGGAAGAACGCAACCAGCAGGAGGATCAGGAGCAGCTCGGCGCACTCGATCCCACGGTCCTGATCCTGCAGAAACCATGTGACCACGCCGGCCGCGAACCGCTCCATCAGCGTAAAACCTCGACCGCAACGGCGGGTCGAGGCACACCCTGCGCAGAGCGCTCCGGCGAGCAATCCTGCGAACCAAAGGTCGTCACGATCATCGCCATAGTCGCAGAACTGTGCGGCGCCAGTCAAGGAAAGCAGGGGAGACAATGCAGACCAATCTTACAAGCCAGACGGATGGCGACAGAAGGCTGACGGCACCAAACGTCCGCGAGGGCTCGGATACTCGCCTTGCAGGGACGGACAGCGCGCGCGGTTTGAACGGGCGTGGCGAGCCTACTGTTCGGCGGACGGTATCGGATCGGGCTCGGGCGCTTCGGATAAGGACGGCGTGGGCGCGGCTTCAGTTTCGATTTCGACCTCGGCCCCGGACTCTGGCGCGGGCGGGGTGTGGACGGTGGGGACGATGTGTGGGATTGCGTTCAGAGCCACTTCGCATTCGCAGCAATCGCTGCACTTCAAGCATTTCTCGCAGATATGGTTGTCACACGCGTCTTTGGTGCACCGCACGCAAATTCGCGCGGAAGGCTCATCGCAAATGCTGCAATGGAATGGCATAGAATGGCTATTTCTTCCTGGACGGCTGGCTGGGCGCTGTCAACGAGGCGCGGCAACGCTGCGCTTCGCTGTCCATCACCTGCAGTTGCTGCTCCTGTTCGGCGGCGAGATTGACCAGGTACCGCTCGAGGCGCGAGCGGTTGGCGCCGTTCTCGGCGGATAGAGCGGCCAGCGCCGCGGCGCCGGCCGGCGTCTGGTATTTACGCATCCCCTGTTCGATCGAGCCGATCATAGTTTCCAAAGCCTGAATGCGGAACAGCACATCGAGCCCGGCGGACAGCTTCTCCGGATTGTGAGCCAGCGCGCCGGCGGTATCGGCCAGAGCCTTGGCCTGCACGGTAGCGGACTGCCACTGTTCGAGATACGTTTCCGAAGCTCCGCGATCGATCCAGGGCCGCACATCGATGCGGCCGAGCGCCTCCGCCAGCCGCGCGCCGTGGGCCGAAATCTCTTCGAGCACGGGGGCAATCTCCCAGGGGTTGAGCATGCCCGCGGGCTGCTGCGCGGGTTGCGTTTGCGCCCACAACGCCGCGGCGCCAGCCAGAATCGTGAATGCGCACAGAGCGCGACGCACCATGCTTTCAATCTATCATGCGGGGGAGCTGGATCCGGTGTGGGGCCTTGACGCCGGCGCGGAAGGACTCGCCGCGGCTCCGGCCCAGCAGACTGGCGGTAGGTCATTTCTTGGAGATAGGCGTTTTTCGTCAACTTGATTGTCGCTCCCATTTCCGAGACTGCCGGTTGCTTTGAGCGTCGGCGGCAGAATCCCTTCGGCCCAGGCTGACCATAGGCACGACGGTTTCCAATCCGATCACGCCGGCGCACGGTGGAGGTTGTGACCACATATAATTCCTACATGATCGGTGTCCTGATGTTTCTCGCGCTGGCCGTAGACCTGACAGGCCAATGGCACGCTATAGTTTCCGCCCAATCGCAGAAAGCCGAGTTCAACCTCTCACTGCACCAGAGTGGTGGATCGCTGACTGGAACTATGCAGATGAATGACACACTCATGCAGATTAGGAAGGGCACGGTGCAAGGCGATGCAGTCTCGCTTTTGGTCATGTTACCCGTGCGCGGCAAGCTGATCGAGGTTCCGTTCGATGGACGGATTGACGGCGAGCACATCCGCCTGAACCTCGAAGGAGTCGATTTCGTGGCGTCGCGCGTCCAGCCCAAACCCGATGCCGAACGGATCAACCGTCTCTCTGGTTTGTTTCGTCTGTGGGGCGTGGTAAAGTTCTTCCATCCTTACGTGGTCCGCGGTGGCGTCGATTGGGACGCAGCGTTGTTGAGGGCGATTCCGAGGGTGGAAGCCGCGGAAACAGTGGAAGCTTATCGTACCGCGACCGCAAGCATGCTCGGTGAACTGCAGGATCCCGAGACCAGGGTGCTCCGCGGAGACGAAACAGCAGCCCTCGACCCAGCACCCCACCAGCAGCGCCTTGTGCGTAGCGGTTACTATCCACAGGTGGAGGGCACAGGCCGCGGGTACTACGCAGCTTGGGAAGCAGTCGGTCCGACACCGGCATACACCGCCGAGTTGCCCGGTGGAATCCGCGTGACCATCCGGACGGCGGAGCCGGTCTCCTCCCCAGCGGAACTGGTGACCGCCGAGAAGACCTATGGCAGTTCCCTTCCATCAAGAGAGGAGCGCCTGCTGGCCTTGGCGCGGTTGTGGAATACGATCCACTTCTTCTACGGGTTTCCCGGGAACATTCCAAACTGGGACACGTTTCTCTCCGAATTCATCCCCCAATTTGAGTCCGCATCAAACTGGCGCGATTACGTTTTCACGATCGCCCGGCTGGCTTCCAAGACCAACGATTCTCACACCTGGATCCCAGAATTCTGGAGACAGTTGGGGAGCGGGCCGCCGGTGGCCGTATGGCCCGTAGACGGCCAGTCAGTTGTGCGGGAAGTCGCTCCAGGAGCGGAGGGTGTCGAGCGTGGCGATATCATTGTGGCCATCGACGGGCAGCCAGTGGAACAGAGACGCAAGTCTCTGATGGACATGTATCCCCATTCCACCCCGCAGGGAGGGCTGCTGATGATCAATCAGTTCCTGCTAGCGGGAGACGGAACAAGCGTTAACGTACGTGTCATGAAGGCCGATGGGAAACTGGCGGACGTCAAGCTGGCTAGGACCACGCTGATCGAGTTCCACCGCGCAACCCCGACTTATCAGGTTTTACCAAGCGGATACGGCTACATTGATTTGGCGCGGCTCCCCGAGGGCGACATCGACAAAGCCTTCGATGCGATCATGAAAACCCCCGGTCTAATCCTGGACTTGCGCGGGTATCCCGACGCCGGTTTCTCCAGATATGCCTCACGATTCGCTCAAGATCCGGTGCCCGCGGTCCTGATACGCCGCCGCGTGTGGCACGGGCCCGACCCCGACTTGGCAATCATTCAATCGACAGTGGAGAAGGTGATGCCGAGCGACAAGCTGCGCTATTCGCGCCGCGTTGCGGTCTTGATCGATGCCAGTGCCGTTAGCCGGCCGGAGTTTGTGTGTCTGCAACTGGAGGCGGCTGCGAACCCAACGTTCATTGGCACGCCAACCAGGGGCGCCATCGGGGAAGTTACAAATACCATCCTGCCCGGCGGCGTCCAGGTCAATTTCGCAGCTGACGAAATGCGTCATGCCGATGGCCGTCCGTTGCAGGATGTCGGGATTCTACCGCAGGTTTGGGTCGCCCCCACGATTTCCGGGATCCGCGAGGGCCGTGACGAAGTACTCGAAAAGGCCGTTGAGTTTCTGAGGCTGGCCGATGCGATGGCGATACAGTGATGCCCGCGATTGCCCGCACCATTGCCGGATCACTGCGCGTTCTAAGCGGATCGTCGCCGGTCGGAAGCAGTCCACGTGAGCGTGCAGTCGCCGTGCCGGAAACCGACGCGCCATCGGCGGGTCTGTGGCGGCGGGTGCTCGCGGCTCGACTGAAGGACTTGGGGGGCCGACGTCAGGCAGGCTGGGCGCCTTCCCCCACCCTACTGAGACAGGTGTGCCATCACTTTGGCCAGCGGGGTGGGGGAGTTCCCGGGAGACTGGCAGAGCTTGGGGAGAGCCTCCCATAACTGGCTGGCCAGGGCGATATCTTCGTCGGAGGCGTCGGAGTAGGATTGCGGTCTGCGGCGGGAGGCGAGCTCTTTCCGCGCGCGGTCGGCCAATTGTGCGGCGGAGTCCGGCGCAGGGTCCTGCAGGTGCGCAGCCGCGCATTGATCGCGCGCCGCCAGAACCAATTCGAGCAGCGCCCGGCTGCGGTCGAAGCGTTCCGTGGCGGAGAGCCGGGCCGGCGAGGGATCGAGCGCCAGCACTTGTTCGCACGATTGCACCTTTTGGCCGATCTCGTCATCGCCCGGCTTGAGCTTCAGCGCGTGGCGATAGGCGGAACATGCCAGAACGTACTTCCATTGGGCCGCATCCGCGTCGCCCAGGCCGGCGTACACCTCCGGGTCGTTTTTCCTGGCCGGGAGCACCTCACGAAAAACGTCAGCCGACTCTTGCGGCAAATCGAAGGCGAGCAGCAATTGCGCCACGCGTTTGCGAACCACCGGATCGGACGGCATCACCGCCATCAGCGACAGCAGTTCGGCTTGCGCCTGTTTCTTGCGGCCGGCTTTGCCCAGTTCGTTCACCAGTTCGATGCGGGTTTCGACCCTTTGCACGAGGGGGTTATCCGGCCAGACGCCGTAGAGAGCGCGGTGATAATAACCGACTGCGTCATCGATCTGGCCGGTGGCGGCGTCCACTTCGGCGAGCCCCAGGTTGGCGGGCCCGCTGGTGGGATGGTTACGCAGCACTTCGCGAAGGTAGATGCCGGCTTCGTCGAAGCGTTGGGCGTGGACCAGGGCCAACGCCAGGGCGAGACGGTATTCGTCGCTGGGCGAGATGGAGAGCGCGTGGCGATACGGCTCGACCGCGTCGGAAAAGCGCCCGTTGGCGACCAGTTCATTGGCCAGCTGGAAGTATTTCCGGGCGCTGGCCGAGCGTTGCGAGCGGTAGGCGTAGCCGAGGGAGACGGCCAGCAGCAACAGGCCGGCCACGACGGCGACAACGACACCGAGCTTGGCGACGGGAGCCTTGAATTCATCCGGCGGTTTCGCGGCAGGGCTCCGCCTGGCGCCGAACCCGTAAGCACGAAGAGCATCCTGCAAGGAAATGACGCCGATCACTTTCCCGAGACCGGTGCGGCTGACAACCGCCAGAGTGTCGACACCGGCCTCACCCATGCGGCGCAGAGCTGTATCGAGAGGATCGTCGCGGTGCACGGAGGGATAGCCTTCGGACACGCCTGGCGGCGCGTCCGGACCGGGGGCCAGGTCCGCGAGCTTGCTCTCTTTCCGCCCGTCGCGGATGGCCTTTTCCAGTTGGGCGGTGGTGATCATGCCGACGACACCGCCCGGTCCAGTCACCACCCAGGTGCCGGGGACGCCGCCGACGGACGCTGCCGCGGCGGCTGCCGTATCGTCCGCCTGGAGGACCTTGGAAACCGGGCGCATGCCCTCGTCGACCACCACCACCTCCCGTCGCTCGCGCGCGCCCTCGGGAAGATAAACCCCGTCCTGATGCTGCAAAGCTTCGTAGATCGGTTCCTTTTGCAGACGGCTGGATATGAAGTAGCTGATCAGGTTTGCGGTCATCAGCGGAACGATGATGGAGTAGTCGCGGGTGACCTCGAAGATCATAATGACGGAAGTCAGCGGGACCCGGATGATGCCGGCAAAAGCCGCTCCCATTCCCACCAGTGCGTAGGCGCCGACGCCGCCGGTGTAGTCCGGCAACAGAAGGTGGGCCGCGCCGCCGATAGCTCCGCCGGTCATTGCGCCAATGAACAACGCTGGTCCGAAGATGCCGCCCGCATTGCCGGAAGCGTAGCAACTCGCGGTAGCTACAACCTTCAGAACCACCAGCAGCGCCATGGTGCCGAGGGCGATTTGCCCATTCAGCGCCAGGCTGACGTTGCCGTACCCGACGCCCAACACCTGCGGCACGAACCAGCCGAGCAAGCCGACGAGGAGCCCGCCCGCGGCAGGCTGCAACCACTGGGTCGACTTTGGCATGGCGAGAAAGTGCTGGCGGAGCCAGAGCAGCAGTTTTACAAAAGTGACGGACACGAGCCCGCCGGCCACGCCCAGAACGGCATACAGCAGAAACTCGACGGGATGGACGAGCTGATAGGCGGGGACGTGAAACAGAGGTTCATCGCCGAGCAGCAGGTGGAGCACGATCCAGGAGGTGGCCGAGCTGAGGACGATGGAACCGAGCACCGGGGCGTGAAGGTCGCCCATGACCTCCTCGAGGGAGAAGAGGACCGCCGCAATAGGGGTGTTGAACGCCGCCGCTAGAGCCGCCGAAGAGCCAATTGGCACGAGAGCTCTTACGCGGCGGGGACTCAGCCCCAGGCGGCGTCCGAGCACGGAGGCGATGCCGGCGCCCACCTGAACGGACGGCCCTTCGCGGCCCAGTGCAATGCCGCTGGCCAGTGAAACGGAAGATAGACCGAATTTCCCAAGGACGGTGCGAAAGCTGATGAATCCATCGCGAAGGAAGAGGGCGGCCTTGGTCTGCGGGATGCCGCTGCCGCGAGCATCCGGAAAATAGCGGAACAGCAACACGCCAGTGCTCAAGGCTCCAATCACCGGCAGCGCGAGACGGCGCCAGGGAGAGCCTCCCGGCGGGTACATGCGCGCGCCCAGGTTCTCGGTGACATAGATGAAGGCGACCACCACTAGGCCGACGATGGCGCCGATGATCAGCGTCAGCAGCAGCAGGATTTGATCTTCGCGATTTTCGTGGCGGCGAATTGGCCGATCGTCCATGGCTCTCCCGATCTTTATTATCAGGATACTGGGATTTGTCTTCCTTTGCCGCGCTGGTTTCAACGGACACGGACGCCGCTTCCGGTAGAGCACTCGCGTAGAAATTGACCGGCAAAAACTGCGCGCCAAATGGAGAATGTACGCGGCGGACGAGGCGGGAGACCTTTAGTTTCAGCGCTGGAGAGGGTGGACCCGTGATTGCACTGGGCTCTGGGGGGGCTCTGTGCAGAGCGGTTGTGCGGGGGTCGCCGAGGGCGTAACGGCCTTGCGCCCTGGGCGAAACAAATGCGAATCGAGCGTGTTTTTTGTTGGGCAGGGTGCCTGACACGCCGGGTTCGCGCAGGGTGGAACGCTGGAGGTTTGACGTGGACCGTAATCGAGACCAGGAACGCCGGAGGTGCATGCGTTACCCACTGGCCTTCCCAATTCGCTACCGGGTCACGCGAAGAAACGCGCCGCCGCTGACCGGGAGAGGGACGACGTGCGACATCAGCCCGGCCGGTCTCAGCTTTCTGTGCCGCGAGGCGCTGCCGGTAGGCTCGCACATTGAAATGGTGGCGCAATGGCCCGCGAATGCCAGCGGGCGCTGCCCCCTGGACTTGAAGATGACGGGATTCGTGGTCCGCAGCAACCAAGCCAGCGCGGCAGTGCGCGTCACGTCGCACAAGCTCTGCGCCAATCTTGCGGCAGCACTGCCGTACCGCGTCAGCGCATAGGATAACGATGGACTGGCTTGCACCCGGTTGTTGGCAGGCCGGGGATCTGCCACACGGGTTAAAATAGAAGCAATGCGGGTCTGTCTGTGGGTCGCGGTGCTGGCGGGCGCAGCGCTGTGGGCGGCCGACGCCCCAGGCGGTGCGACGGTGCGTGGAAAGCTCGTCTTGCACGCGGGGCAACCTGCGGTGGTTGAGACCGAGGACCACAAGCGCATCACCCTGGAGGGCGACGAGTCGACCAGTAAGGTGCTGGCCGACCAGCGGCTCAACGGCTGCGAAGTGGAAGCACGCGGCCGTTTCACGGCGCCAGACCATTTCCTGATCGATCCGTTTCATACCCGCGGATTGATGGCGCGCAAAGACGGCAAACTCAAACTCATCACTTATTACTGCGATGTCTGCGACATTCGCACGAGCACGCCGGGACCGTGTGTGTGTTGCCAACGCGAAACCACACTCGAGCTGCGCGACCCCGATCAACGCTGAGATCAAGGTCCCCGGCGAAGGCGCTTGGGGGCGCCCGATGCCAATCCTGTGGCGCAATCGTGCGGCTTCGCGCATCCGGTGAGCGTGAAAATTCCTGCATGGATCTGTTTACCCGCCGAACGATCCGCTTTCCGGCAAGAACGGCACGCTGGAGCCGGCCTTCGTGCGCTCGGTCCGGGAGCCCCACGGGTTCGATCCCGGCCGCAAACTGTTGGTGCAGATTTCACGCTTCGACCGGCTTAAGGATCGGGTGGGTGGGTTGCAGGCCTATGGCAACCGGCTTGGGCTCGCAGTCGGCCGGGTATTGTGAGTTTTTGTCCTGTATGGTTCGGTACGCGCGTAGTACGAAAGTGCGAATTTGGCACTGTATCGGGACTGCCCCTAGATGCGATAAGTAACTTGTAGATGTTGCCACCATGAGCTATCGTCACTTTTCACTTCGGTGCGGATGTGGGGCGGCACCGGCGCGGATCGTCGAAGTCGGCGTCACCGACGAACGGGAACTGGTTATCCACTGGTGGTGCGAGGAATGCCAGAAAACGGCGTACGCAAGCAAGTTGCTGGCCGACTGCTGGCGGGAATGCCCGCGCCCGGAAGAACCTGCCGACTTCGACGAGCAGTTCCTCGAAAGCATCGGGGTCAAGCTGCCGGAGTGAATCTCCGGCGCGCGCGGCCGCGTGTCAGCGGAAGTTTTCGGTCAATACGAGAGCCGTTTGGGCGTGGTCCACGGTTGGGTAAAGGACGTACCGGCCGTCCGGGGAAACGCTGAAGGTGGAAATGGACGATGCGTCGGTGACCGGCAGGCGAACGAGTTCCCGGCTCTTCTTGCTTTGGAAATCATAAAACCTGAGGACCACGGTGCGCTCCTGGCGGTCGAGCTCCAGATAATACAGTCCCGCTGCAGCGGCCTGAAAGGCGGGCCAGCGGGTTTCGTGGTCGGGCGCGATCACCTCTTCTTCGCTGCCGCCGGCGGCGGGGATTCGCCAGATGGACCGTTCCCGGCGGAAATACACATACTGGCCATCGGAGGATTCCTCGGGTTCGCCGTCGCCCCAGTTGTTGGTGAGCTTCTGCCGCTGCTGGCCATCGGCCCTCGCTTTCCAGACCTGGGCCATCGACTGGAAGTAGATCGACCGTCCATCATGTGACCAGGAGAGTTGATGGCTGTCTGCTGGCAGCGGAATGCGCGCGGGCTGGGTGTGCCCATCGCTCGCCACACGGTCTACATCTATCTCGCCATTGCCGCGGACCCCGAAAAGAATCGTGCGGCCGTCGGGTGACCAGCGCGGCCGGTCGAGCCGCGAAGCTTTCTGATGGGTGATGGGCGCGCGGTGGTTGCCGTCGGCATCGCCTACCCAAATCTCGTCACTGCCGGTCTGAGTAGAAATGTTGACGATCTTCTTCCCATCCGGAGACCAGGCCGGCGCATACTCGCGGCCGTTGGAGCGGATCAAGAGGCGGGCGCTCGAGGCTGGATCGGGTGCAGTGAGATCAATACGCCAGATGGCGTCGAGCGCGGGCTTTTCCGTGAATGCCAAGCGGTGCCCGGCCGGCGCGACGGCGGGAAAGGCCGGATCCCTTCCGCCAGCCAGCACATTGCGGGGGCTTCCACCGGACGCATCGATGCGCCAGAGTTTCTCTCCGGCGACGCGTCTGGCCGCATAGATCAAGTCCCGGCCATCGGCCGACCAGGCGATGCCGTGAATGGTGGTGTTCTCGAAGGTGAGACGCCGCAGGTTGTTTCCAGACAAATCGGAGAGGAAAATATCGCTGCCGCCGCCATCGCTGTCGTGTTCGGCCCTATCGGAGGACTGCCGCACGAACGCGAGCGTAGCGCCGCCGGGGGAGATCGCGGGGGAACTATCGCCGTGCGAGCCGGCGGGTGGCTGGGTGACGCGGCGCATCGCGCCACCGGCGGCCGAGACGGCGGCGATGAAAGGCGGTTGCCCTTCCGCCCACTCAACGACATAGAGCGACTGGGCGTCGCGGGTCCAGCAAACCGCGGGCTGCGGGCCGGGCTTTGGATCGGGAATCGGAAAGTCGGCCACTTGGCGGGGCTCGCCGCCGGCGGCGGGGAGCACCACATACCGCGCGCGATCCTTATCCACGCGCAGAAACGCGATGCTAGCGCCATCCGGCGACCAGGCCGGACCGAGGTCGCTGGCCGCTTCGGCGGTCAACTGCGCCGCGGCGCCGCCATCCACGGATCGCACGCGGATGTGGTAGGGACTGTTCCCGCCGCCCTCGCGCGCGCTGAACGCCAACCGCTTGCCATCGGGAGAGAACGCGGGCGCCGCCTCGGCTCCCCCTTCATGGGGCAGCGCCACGCGTTTGGGCTCGGTGGAAGGCCCTGAAGCCAGGCGGCTCAGAATGCTTACACCGCCGCCGATGAGGCACAAACCAAGCATCAGCACAACCGCCGGACGGCGAAAAAATGCAGCGGAAGACATAATGTTCGTATTATCACCCTTCCCCATAAGGACGGCCCGGGCGACACTGTATTACGTGTTCACCGGCTGTTGGGGGGGTTGGCAAGCGGGCGCTTTCGCGCCACGTGTCCTGGCAATAACTTACCAGCTTCTGCATCATGCTGCTAGAATCGGGATCTCGGTGCGGACTAACATTCTCTTGTTACTCATGCCGGTTTGCTTGCTGGGGCAGGGCCAGGATGCGAACTACCGCGCGTTGCGGGATGGGAAACTGGCGGAATCTTTTAATACGGAAAACATAGTCCTGCAGCGCGACGTTGGCACCCTTACTTTCAAGTCCGGGGAAATCAGCTTCCTGGCTCCGGTTCTCGGCCGCCAGGCGGTCGCGGTATTTACCGGTGAGGGACGGTTCCATCTGAAGCCGGCCCTGCCGACCGAAACGGCGCGCCTGCGGTTCACCATCGGCGCGCCCGAGATCGACGAGGAGTTCGACGCGGCGCTGCTGTATTTCACCGATGGCACCGCCGGGGAAGTCCGCGGGCAGGCTAAGTCCGGACCGGTGTCGGCGAAAAACGAGTCCGAGTTGCAGAAGTTCCGCTCCCAGTTGCGCTCGCGCGTGGAGACGCCGCGCAGCTATCTGGAATACCTCCTGTTCGGCGAGAGCATTCCGAACCTGGAAGGGGAGGTGCTCGCCGAACTGTACAATCCCGCGCACGCCGGTTCTTTCATGGCGCTGCTGCACGCGCACAAGCATCCGCAAATGCGTTTTCTGGTGCGGCCGCAAGGGGCTATCCCCTCGATGGGGCCCGAGGAAGTGGCCCTCATCAACGTGGACCCCGGCGGCGAGCAGGATGGCATCTGGTACATGGCGCACACCGCGGCGGAGATCCAGGCACACACGAATTCCTCGAGCGAAGAAAAGCATGTAATCGCGCCGCAGCACTACGAAATGGACGTGCACGTGGGCCGCAACGACCATCTGGAAGCCAAGACAACGCTGCGTTTCAAGGCCATGCGCGACGGCGATCGAGTGATCGCCTTCAGCCTGCTCCCCAATCTGCGCGTATCCAGCGCGAGACTGGACGGCAAGGCCATCGACTTCATTCAGGAGGAAGCGAAGCAGGATGGGGAACTGTCGCTGATCCTGCCGCAGGCCACGGTGAAGGACCGCGTCTACACAGCGGAGATGGAATACGAAGGCAACAAGGTGGTTTCCAAAGAAGGCAGCGGCAATTACTCAGTGGGCGCGAGAGAAAACTGGTATCCGGCGGTGTCGGTCTTTCGCGACCGGGCTACTTACGACATCACGTTCCACGCGCCGAAAGGGCTGACCTTGGTCGGCGTAGGCAGGCTCGTTGGCGAGAAGCGCGAAGGCGGCGACATAGTTACCGAATGGAAATCGGACGAGCCGCTGCTGGTCGCCGGCTTCAACTACGGCAACTTCAAGAAGAAGGAACGTACCGACGACATGAGCAAGACCACCCTGGAAGCTTACGCAACCACCGAGCCGCCGGATTGGCTCAAGGGCGTCACGGAGTCGCCGCTCGGCGACGTTAACGGCCTTCACCAGGCCGCCGGCGGACTGGAAGGCATGGTGCTGGCGCCCGCCGCCATGGCCGACCACGTTCTGGTGGACGCGCTGAACGCAGTGCGCGTGTACACACATTGGTACGGCCCCACCGCGTTTGGGCGGCTGGCGGTGACGCAGCAGCCGGCTTTCAACTTCGGGCAGTCCTGGCCCACGCTGATCTACCTTCCGATCAGCGCATTTCTCGATCCCACAACGCGCTGGCGGCTGCTGGGACGGAACACGTTCCGCTTCTCGAAGGAATTCATCAACGTAGTCACGGCGCATGAGGTGGCCCATCAATGGTGGGGCCACACGGTCGGGGAGGCATCCTATCACGACAACTGGCTGTCGGAAGGCTTCGCCGATTTCTCCGCGGGGCTGTTCCTGGAAGCCACCCAGCCCACGACCGACGACTCGCAGAAGTTCTGGGACAGCGAACGCCGGCGGCTGCTGGACAAGAACCAGTTCGGCTTCCGGCTCAACGACGCCGGGCCGTTGTGGATGGGCATTCGCCTGGATTCGTTCAAGGTCCATGGCGCCGACCAAGCCATCACTTACGCCAAGGGCGCTTTCGTTCTGCACATGCTGCGCTACCTGATGCAGGACCAGCAAACCGGCGATCAGGCTTTTATCGAAATGATGCACGACTTTCTGGCCACCTACCACGGCAAGGTAGCTTCCACCGAGGACTTTCAACGCATAGCGGAAAAGCATATGCGGCCGGACATGGATCTGGAAAAGAATGGGCACCTAAATTGGTTCTTCTACGAGTGGGTTTACTCGACCGATGTGCCCAGCTACCGCCTGGATTATACGCTGGCCGACGCGGAAGGCGGCAAGACTCTGCTCACGATGAAGATCACGCAGGAAGGCGTCGGCCCGCTGTTCAAAATGCGCGTGCCGGTGTATGCGGACTACGACGGCAAGCTATCCAAGCTGGGAACGGCGCCCATGACGGGCTCCTCCACCAGCAATGAGGTGAAAATTACGCTGGCGAAGCGCCCGCGCCGCGTGTTGCTGAATGCCAATAACGACATCCTGGCCGCGACGGTAGTGCAGAAATAGCGCGGATATGCTCCTTCGGAGCCCGACCCGGACCAGAACCTCGAGCGCAAGATCGACCTCTGTGTCACACACGCCCGCAATCCGGGTGAACTTACAGGTCGATTCCCGCGCTGGCCAGCGTGTTCGTGATGATGGCCATCGGGTCCGTCGTCTGGCTGAGACCCGCGGCGCTGGACTGGTAGCTGGCAATCAGTTGGCTGACTAGGTCGCTGGCCGCGCTGCTCGATGAGCTGCTGGTCGAGCTGCTGGAAGATGGGTCAGCCGGATCCGTGACGCCGGGGCTGTGGTGGCCGTGGTGGCCATGATGTTGCGCCGCCGTCGCCAAGTCCTGGATATTCGGGAGCTGGCCGGTTTGCGAGGCGTTGGTGAAATCGGCGGCCAGTTGGGTGAGCATGGTGGCAGCCGAGGTGTTGCCGTTCGCCGTAGCGGTATTGGCGGCTGTCGTGAGATTGGTCGCGATTTGCGCCGTGACCTGCGCGTACTGGGTCGGGTTCGACTGCTGCATCTGCTGCAAAGTACTCAGCAGTTCCGCAAAGGGTGAAAGTTGGTTGACGTCCGTCGTCTGGGAGACGGACGAAGCGCTGCTACTGCTGCTGGTGGTGTTGCCGGTCGATTGATTGGCCAGAACGTTGGCAACCAGCGACTGAACATAACCATTGGCGATGTTGGAAAGTGAACCGATACTCATGCGGACTCCGATTGCAGCTTGGATGCCACTCGAGAAGTTACTCGAAATCAACGCGCTAGCGACGGCCGGTTGAGCCAAAGTCTTGCCGCGGCCCAGGCGTGCGGCAAGATTTGGTCAGTTTTCGTTCGATGCGCCGGCGAGCGTGTCCTCGCCGTCCGTCTCCCGGCGCCTGCCCAGCACAATGGCAGCACCCAGCCCCACCAGCGTGAATGCGAAGCCGAAGTAGACCGAAAACGGGCGGTAGCGCATCGCCACATTGTGCTTGCCCGCATTCACGACCACGCCGCGGATCACCGTATTGACCTTCCAGATTTCGGCCGGCCGGCCATCCACTTCGGCGCGCCAGCCGGGATACCAGTTGTCGCTGACGATAAGCAGCCCCTTGCACGCCATCTCGACGTTGACCCAGACCTGGGAAGGCTTCTCGGAGAAGCCGGTCACACGATCTTCGCCGCCGCACTGCGCGAGGGCGGGCTGGGTTCTCAACATCACGGCCGTCTTGCGCAGATCGAGATCGGCCGCGCGCACCATGTCGCCGCCCGCGCTGTCGTTAGGCGCGGCGACCGTCTGGTGCACCGTCCAGGCGCGTGGAAATGTGTCCGCCGTGCGCCAGATTTTGATGCCACTCTTGCCGGTGAACATCTCCTGTTGGCCACCGCGCGTGGGACCGCGGCTCACGGCGTAATTCATGCCGTACATGCGCAGCAGGCGATCGTCCCACCAGCCGCCGAGCTCCGAGGTCGCGGTCAACATGCTGGCGGTCATGGCGTGGCCGGCGGGAATGCGGTACCAGTCGCCGAAACTGAAGTGCAGGTCCTTGTCGTTTATCTCCAGACGCTTCTCGCCGGGCACCGAACGCAGAAAAACCGCCAGATCTCGAGTGTCGTACAGGGCGTTGATCAGCGCCATGTGATTGACGTCGCGGACGTGCGCCCATCCCCAGCCGACCTCGTTTCCCTGTTCGATAATGAGCAGCAGCGCGGCGAACACGAGTAGCCATTGACGCCGCAGCAGGCCGCAGAACCAAACGTGATAGAGCGCCGCCGCCAGCAGCGCCACCAGGCCGATCATGCCCGGGCGCGGATCGCCATCCACAATCACGCTCGCCACCGTTGGCTTCAGGTAGGTCACCAGCATGAAAAGTCCGAACGTGATGCCGCCGAACCACAGCAGCGCTTTCGAAATCGCGCGGCAGTGCGCGGCGCCGCCGGAAATCAGAGCGTTGGCGCCGAGGGCCGCCAGCGACGCCACGGCGAAGTGGAAGATGGAAAGGATGACGATCGGCGCGCGCGATTTTTCGACCATCGGCCCCAGCGCGTACAGAACTCCGTAGAGAGGATCGAACTTGGACAATGCCAGCAGGAGCGCGACGATGGCCAGCAGCAGGAACATTCGCACCTCGCGCCGGCGGAACGAGCTCCAGACGGCGATTGCCGCCAGACTGAGCGCCACCGTGCCCGTGAACGGATCGGAGCGCAAGCCGCCGCCGCCGGGCATCGCCAGGTGCAACAGGTCGGTGGGACGCAGGCCGCTGTCTTCGTGCTCGGGGTATTCCACTTTGTCTTTCCAGGTGAGCGCGCCGGTCGCGGTCCAGCGCTTGGCCAGTTTGCCGTACTCGGCGGCGGGCAGCGCCTGCACCGCAGCCACCAGCGCCATTACCCCGAACAGCACGCCCAGGCGCAATGCCGCCTGCGCCCGCGCGCCGCGGCGGAACAGAGGAGCCGCGCCCACGCCGGCCACCGCGTATGTCAGCGCCATCGACGGCGCGTGATGGCCGCAGAGCCAGGACATGCCCAACGCCGCGCCGGCCCATGCGGCGTTCCCGAGCGGCGCCCGGCCGCGCAGCGACCGCAGCAGAAACAGGAACACCAGCGGCGCCCAAATGGCCGGCGCCAGATGCTGCGGCCATTCGGTGTTGCCACAGAAGCCGCCCGTAGCATAGAAAATCGCCCCCAGCACCGCCGGCCCTAACGCGCAGCCCAGATCGGCGAAAAACCAATATGCGAACAGTCCGGCCGCGCAATGGATCACAACGTACCAGAGGTGCACATAGAAGACTTGAATCTGGCCGTTGTGCAGCGGCGCCAGCGCCAGCAGGAAAGTGAACGGGCTGGTCACTCCGGGTTGCACCTGGCCGATCAGCGATTGGCCGAACCACTCATACGGACTCCAAAGCAGAATCGACCAGTGGCGGATGGCATACACCTGCGCCCCCAGCCACGGCATCACCTGGTTGGCCAGATCGGGACTGCCCAGAAACGTGTACTGCTTGGTGAGGACGAGTTTCCAGAAAACCGCGACCACGCCAGCCACCACCAACAGGGGCGGCCAAACGCGTGGCCACGCACGCCTGGCCCACTTGCCGGCTTCAGCCGCGGAGACGGAAATCGGGGTGAATTCCAAGTACACCAGCTTAGCGCATCGTTCTTTGCATGAGAACCGATTCCCGAATTTCGCGATCCTCGCCCGAACTGGCCGAGCCGATGTCCTATAATCTGGGAGTGGCGCGCCTGAAGCTGCCCGCGACGATTGTGTTCCTGGTCTGCTGCGCGGGCTACTATCTCAAAGTGAATGTCGGGAATCGACTCTCCAGTATCACGGATGCGCACAGCGATTTCACGAACTACTATCGGGCCGCGCGCTCGGTTCTTGCGGCGCAGAGCCCCTATACGGACGTGGATTACATCTACCCTCCGACCCTCGCGTTCCTGCTCGCGCCGCTGGGATTGACCGACTACGTAACGGCGCGGCGAATCTGGTTCTGGTGCTCGCAAGCGTTCCTGCTGATGGCGGCGTTCCTTACCTGGCGCGGGCTCGGCCAGGACCGGACGGCGGCGTGCTGCGTGGCCTGCGTCTGGGCACTGGGCAGCGCGGCGGCGGTGAACCTCGTCCTGGGACAACTGGGACCGCTGCTGGTGCTTTTGCTCGCCCTGGCATACTGGCGCGCGGCGGCCGTGCAGGGCGCGGCAGTGGCGGCGGGTCTCTCGCTCAAGTTGCTTCCCGGCATCCTCTCGATTGTGCTGCTTCTGCGCCGCGACTGGCGCGCCGTTGCAACGCTGGTAGCGGTGGCAGCGGCCGGCGTTTTTGTTCCGTCCGCCGTGGTCTCCCATTGGACGCCGGGACCGCCTCCTACCGTTCAAAAGGCTTTCCTGATGGGTACGCCCGCGCTGCTGAACTGGTCGCTTCCCGGGGTTGCCCTGCGCATGGCCGATCCAATCGTCTCGCCGCCCAAACTACCCCACAATTGGCAGTTCGGCAACACATCGGAGGATCTGCATCTGCCGCGTGCCCAGCGATGGTTGTCGGCCGGCGTTGCGGCGGGGGTCCTGTTGGTGGGACTGGCCGTGCTGTTGGCGGCCTGCCGCGGGAAACTCAACGCGGCTCAAGCGCCCTGGGCCGGGGCGGCGTTGATCTCACTCAGCGTGGCGGCATCACCGATTGCGTGGAGCCACTACCAGATCCTGCAATACCCAGGCATGGCCCTGCTGTTGTGCCATGCGGTGAAGCGGCGCAAGTGGCTGCTCGGAGTTGTTGCCGTAGTATTGGGGGCGTTTCTCTATCCGATTCCGTGGGGAATCATGCTCGATTACTACGCGCAGTTCTCGGGCTGGACGGCAGCCTCGCCCACCAAGCTCTACGTCTGGACTTCGGTGACACCCGTTGCGGCACTGCTGCTGTTCGGCGTGCTTCTGCGCCAACTCAGCGCCGAAGCTCAGCCTCCGCACCGGCCACGGTGATCGGGAGCGCAAATAGGCTCATCCTTGCCGCGGACGCAGTTGCCCCGCGCCACGCGCTCCGCCTACAGTAAGGAAGGCGCTTATGACCGAATCCGGCTTCCTGAATGCAATCCTCTACACGGCGCTCGGCGTGGCGGCCTTCGTGGCGGCCTTCGGCATTCTCATCAAGCTCGCGCCTTTCCAGTTGTGGAAAGAGGTTGTCCAGGAACGCAACATCGCCGTAGCGATTCTGGCCGGCGCTGTGGCCCTAGGCCTGTGCTGGATCATCGCCGCGACCATGCATTAAAGCCGTCTGCCTTGCCGAGGTAGGACAGACCATCGCCATCAGTGGTCTTGTCATGCTGTGCGACACATTGACAGACGACATAAACCGATCGTCCGTCCTACCATGCATCCTCAGCGCCGTGACCGTGAAGGAGCGGTTGCACGCGATGCCGGGCCCCGCCGCGGCTTCGGCACCTTGCCGATGCGAGGATCCCTGGCGACGATGAGCTCGCAGACGCGCAGCGCCGCCTCCTCGAAATCCGGCGCATCCGCCGGGAGCACCTGCCAGCCCGTTACCTCCTTGCCGAACACTCGAATGGATCGCATGTTGGGGAACTCGCGGCGCAGGCTCTCATGATGCTCTTCGGCAGTGCAGAGCCACACCCCGTTATCAGCATCCGGTTCGCGCTTATCGCGCGAGATGAGGACGATCTTGTCCTCGACGTAGACCGCGAGGCAGCCGAACATGGGGTTAGTCCGTGGCGACACCGCAGCGAGCGCGTCGAGCACGAACTCATGCGGGAGGGCCTTACGGGGCTTGATGGCGAAGGCGCGTTCGCGCGGGAGAGAGGGCGTATTGCGGCGGGGTGGCATGGGACTCAATCAACGATAGCGTGCTGCTTCTCTGACACAATCCAAAGCGTATTCGGATAACCGAACATCACTGACTGCTTCGGTGTGTAAGAAACGGCCTCACCAAACTCGAAATGAAATATCATTACCACCGTCTGCCCACCGCAGTTGGGCCGAAACGTCGCCCGCCGCACAGCGGTCTCGACAGGCGTGATCAAAATGGGCGCCCCGGCTCCACGGGCCATTTTTGCATCGGTGCTGATCGATTGCACCGTTGCCAGCGTCGACAGAAGCACGGAAGTCGTAAGCGTTCCGGAAATAGCGGCCTGTTTTGCAAGTGGCGGGTAATCCGGAATCTGCAGCCGCTCAATGCAAGCGGCACCCGAATCGCCTTGTGACTGTTCTGTCTTGCCAGCCTGTGCGTGTGTGCTGCCGAATGACGCGGCGATAACGATGGCCACAAAGGTCTGTAGTGTAGTCCTCATCACCCTCAATCCTACCGCCGAGTGACTTCGTCCACCTTGCGCGTGGGGCAGGATGGCATCCTGCGCGGCGGTTGGCAACCGCCGCGCGGGCCGATTGCCAATCGGCCCGCAGCTTGCCAAGCTGCCCCACAAACAAACGCCCCCAGTCTCCCCCTCCGCCTGTGATAATCTCAAAACTCATGCTCTTCGAGGCGGACAAGGTGATGTTCGAGATTTACCGTGAGACGGAGTACACGGGGCGGTACCGCGTGGTCTATTTCACGGAGCTGCAGGATCACAACAAAGAGAGCGAGATCAATCACGCGCTCGCCGGCGAGCACTTCTACGACGGCTACATCAAGAACTACAAGAAGGATGAAGCTAAGCAGATCATCGAATCCCTCCTGGTGCGCTTGAACAACGGCGAGACTCTCGAGCCGCAGGAAGTGGAGCGCGCGCTGGGCGACCACATCTCGGGCTGAGGGCGCGCTGGCAGATTCTCGGGGCTAAGAAATGTCGAGACGACTCTCGACACAGCAGGCAAGACTGCCCGCGCCACGAGAGCCATGCCGCAGCAATCATGAGTGCGGAATGCCACAAAAGCTGGCTGCGAAGGCCCGCGCTGAATCTGGCATCATGAATGCAGCATTCCGGAAACGACTATGAGCGAAAACACACGAGTCAGTCACCGCGCTTACAATCTCCTGCCCACCGAAATCGAAGGGTTCGATTCCCTGGCGGAACTCGCCTTGGATATGCACTGGTCGTGGAATCACTCGACCGACGAAGTGTGGCGGCGGCTGGATTCCAAGCTGTGGGAGATCACGCATAACCCGTGGGTGGTTCTGCAAACCGTCTCGCGCGACCAGATCGAGCGCGCGCTGGCCGATCCCGTTTTCCGGAAAAAAGTGGATGGTCTGGTCGAGGCCGGCCGGCAGGCGGTGGAAGCGCCGGCGTGGTTCCAGAAGAATCATGCGGACGCCCCGCTGACCTCGGTCGCGTATTTCAGCATGGAGTTCATGTTGAGCGAAGCTTTGCCCATTTACTCGGGCGGGCTTGGCAACGTGGCCGGCGATCAACTCAAAGCCGCCAGCAATCTGGGCGTGCCGGTGGCCGGCGTGGGGCTGCTCTACCAGCAGGGCTATTTTCGCCAAGTGATCGACATAGACGGCGGGCAACAGGCGCTTTACCCGTTTAACGATCCCGGACAGTTGCCGATCACGCCGGTGCGCCAGCCAAATGGCGAGTGGCTGCGCCTGGAGATCGCGTTGCCCGGATACTCGGTTTGGCTGCGCGCGTGGCAGGCCAAGGCCGGAAGGGTAAAGCTATACCTGCTGGATAGCAACGATGCAGCGAATTATCCGGCTCGACGGGGAATTACCAGCGATCTTTATGGCGGCGGGCCGGAGCTGCGCCTCCAGCAGGAACTGCTGCTCGGGATCGGCGGATGGCGGCTGCTCCGCGCGCTGGGGCTCCAGCCGGAAGTGTGTCATCTGAATGAAGGGCACGCGGCCTTCGCGGTGTTGGAGCGCGCACGCAGCTTCATGGAAGAGACTGGGCAGCCGTTCGAAGCGGCGCTCGCCGCGACTCGGTCCGGCAATCTCTTTACCACCCACACCGCGGTGGCCGCCGGCTTTGACCGTTTCGCTCCCGGCCTGATCGAGCAATACCTGGGGAAATATGCCGCACAGAAACTCGGCATTGCGCTTCCCGATTTGCTGGCGCTGGGCCGCCAGAACCCCTCGGACTCATCCGAGCCCTTCAACATGGCGTATCTCGCCATCCGCGGCAGCGGCGCGGTGAATGGCGTGAGCCGGCTGCATGGACAAGTCAGCCGGCGCCTCTTTCTGCCTCTATTTCCGCGCTGGCCGGAAGAAGAAGTCCCGATCGGATACGTGACCAACGGAGTTCACGCGCCCACCTGGGACTCGGCCGCTGCCGACGATCTTTGGCACGAGGCCTGTGGAAAGGACCGCTGGATGGATGGGTCGGAGACAATGGAGCAGGACATTCACGGGGTATCCGACGCCCGGCTCTGGGAATTCCGCGGCGCTTCCACCAAGGGGCTAGTCGAGTACGCTCGTGAGCGGTTGTCGCGGGACCTGGCCTCGGCCGGCGCGCCGCCCGAGGAAGTGGAAGCTGCGAAGGGTTTCTTCGATCCTAACGCCCTCACGCTAGGCTTTGCGCGCCGCTTTGCCACTTACAAGAGACCCAACTTACTGCTGCATGATCCACTGCGGCTGTTTCGTATTCTGGCTAATGCCGAGCGCCCGGTACAACTGATCATCGCCGGCAAGGCGCATCCGGCCGATCAGGCTGGGCAGGACATGATCCGGCAATGGGTGCAGTTCATCCGGCAGCCCGAAGTGCGTCCCCATGCCATCTTCCTCAGCGATTACGACATGCTCCTGACGGAAAACCTGGTGCAAGGCGTGGACGTGTGGATCAACACGCCGCGGCGGCCCTGGGAAGCTTGCGGAACCAGCGGCATGAAGGTGCTCGTCAATGGCGGCCTCAATCTATCCGAGTTAGACGGCTGGTGGGCGGAAGCTTACACGCCGGAAGTCGGCTGGGCGCTGGGGGACGGCCAGGAACATGGCGACGATCCGGCCTGGGACGCCGCCGAAGCCGGCGCGCTCTACGACTTACTCGAACACAACGTTATCCCCGAGTTTTATGCGCGCGACGAGCAGGGCGTGCCCACCGCCTGGGTGGCGAGGATGCGAAAGAGCATGGCGAGTTTGACGCCGCGCTTTTCCGCGGGCCGCGCGGTGCGCGAATACACCGAGCAACATTATCTCCCGGCGGCGGCAGCGTATCGTGAGCGTGCCGGCGGTAAGGGTGCAGTAGGCAGGCAGATGGTGGATTGGCAGCACGCCATCGAAAAGGCGTGGCCCGCGCTGCGTTTCGGTGAAATGAAGGTCGAGACCAACAGCGGACAGCACGCGTTCGAAGTTCAGGTGTATCTCAACGGTCTCGATCCGAATGCGGTGCGGGTGGAGCTGTATGCCGAAGGCGCAAGCGGCGGCGCTCTTGTGCGGCAGGAGATGGAGCGTGTCAACCAATCGGTCGACGCATCCCAGGGCTACGCTTATCGCGCCCAGGTGCCCGCAACACGCCCGGCCGCCGATTACACGGCACGCCTGATACCGAGTTACACCGGCGTTGCCGTTCCCCTGGAGGCCGCTCGCATTCTGTGGCAGCGTTGAGGTTGGAGCCGAAACGGCGCCCCGGACTCACGCAACTCAGGTTAGGGCGCTCATGAGGGATCTGTCCCAGCGGCGTCACTGCAAGGTGTAGACGGCGCGGGTGGGGGAGGGACGTTCGACAGTGAGCGTGGTGTTGCCGATTTTGACGGGCTCGACTGTGGCAGCGGGGAGCGGGGCGTCCTGTTCGACGGTCAATGTGGCGCCTGCCACGCGCGCGGTGCGGCGCCAGCCTGCGCCGGTGAACTCGAGACCGTCCTCCAGCGCCCGTACCGCAACGGGGCCGTGCGCGGCGAAGACACCGGCTGCGGGGAGAAAGTTCGCGTTGTCTTGTTTGGCGGTGAACTCCATCCAGCGGCCACCGTCTTCGGTTGAAAACACGGCGCGGGCGCGCTCGGTTTCGAGAATCCATTCGGCGGCGCCGTCGCCATCCAGATCGGCGCTCCACGCGGTGGTGTGGCCGCGCGGCAGCAGCAGGACTCGCATCGGCAGATCGGCCTCGCCGGCGCCGGTCACCCGCAAATGCCAGCCGTGCAGCCCGGCCGTCCCCTCGGCCGCGAACACGCGCAAGCTGACGCGGCGCTCGGCAACCGCGCCGATGCTGATCTCGGTTTTGGCGGGCAGGAATTCCAACCCGTCGCCATAGGCTTCCAAACGGTACGTTTGGATGCCCGGCCAGTTGTTGCGAATGGAGATCTCCAGGTCGCTGCCAGCCCTGGGGTCGATGGGCGCGATGGGCGGATCCGGCGTCAATTCCTCGTGCTGACCGAAATGCAGTTGGATCGCCTCCATCAAGCGAATGGAAAACGGGCGGAACAATTGCAACCGCGCGCGGCCCATCAAAGTGCCGTCGGCTTCGAGCGCGAGGGTCGCGAAGTCGCCGTGCAGCGCATCGGCGGGGACGTCGACCTGATATTCGATCTCGTCGGGCGACTTCGCCTTGGCCGTTGCCGTGAAGCCGTCCGGCAGCCGCAGGCGGGAGCGGGCGGCCACCTGCGCCGAGGAATAATTGGTCGAAATCGCGTTCTTCTGGCCGATGATGAGCCGGCGGGCGTCGGTGAAGAAAGCCGCGGTCTCCGCCACTTCGATGGCGATGCCGATGCGCACGCGATGGCCGGGCGCGCCGGAACGGGGAATCGGCAGGCGCGCGCGCAGCGTCCGGTCGTCCCAGTCGTAGTCCGCTGGCGAACCGGCGGCCAGCAGCGGGCCGACCGGCTTGCGCTCCAGTTGCAGCACGGCTTCCCCGTCTTCGGGCGCGGCGAATTCCATGGCCAGGATGCCGTTCTCATATTCGATGGAGAGCAACTCGGCGGTAGCGTAGACCAGCCGCTCGGCGGCGGAGAAGTTGGAGCATTCGCGGCAGAGGCCGTCGGGCGCGAGGGAAACGCTGATTGGCAGCCACGCCGATTCACCGGCAGGAACCGCGGGGGAAATCGTGATCGTGTGCTTGGAAGCTGGTTCGAAGACGCGCAGTTCGCCGCGAAAGGGCTGGCCGGAGCGGTTGATAATGCTGACGGCCGAGGCGCCCGGCGAAACCAGCTCGATGGCGGTGACACCGGCGGGCAGCCTAGCGGACGGCGGCTGGGGCGCGGCGACCGGCTGCAGAGCGGGGATGGTGGCGCCCCAGTTACGCAACAGCGCGGCTTCGCGCCGCAGCGCCGCAGCGGTGGGACGTTCCTCGCCGCTCAACCCGACCGCGCCCTCGATCAGCGGCGCGCCGCCGCCGCTTTTCCAGCCGGCCGGGTAGAGCCGATCTTCCACATCGGTCCACAGCACGCTCTTGCCCGCGGCGAGGGCCTGCCGGCTGAGCGCCAGCGCGGCCGGATCGCCGGCGGAGATGTGCATTGCAGCGGGCGGGGCCGCGGCGCCGATACCGAGCGCGGCACCTTCTACCCAAGCCACCGGACCGCCGTGGCTGGCCGTCTGCGTGGCCAGAACGTCGTCGAGTTGCTTCAACCACGCTCGCCGCGCGCCGGTATCGGCGCCCTCCGGCGTCCCCAGATTCCGCCATCCGTCGACCGGCGGGGTAGCGCGCACCCACGCATTGAGGCCCAACCGCCGCAAGATCCGGATCAAGCCGATGAGGTCGCGCCGTGGGCTGGTGCGGCCGGTGAAATCGAAATCGCCCGGCGCGAGCTGGTGCCAGTTCCAGGGGATCGAGAATTCCACGCTGTGAATCCCGATATTCTTCAACCACACGAGTTCGCGCTCCCAGAGCGTGCGCGGGTAGAGATAGTAAGGGAACTCGACTGCCTGCAGATACTCGGCCGGGCGGGTATTGCCGGCGGGCGTGGCAGAGGCAACCAAGAGGAGCAGCAACGGCAGCAAGCCGCAAGCCCCGTGCGGGCCGCCCACGCGCCATCGAGCGCGCATTATATCGTCCGCGCCTTGCGCAGGCGGTAATCGTCGCCGGGCATGCGGATCACGGTACACATTTCAAACAGGCGGGAGCGCGCTCTCGGTCCGATGTGGTCCGCCAGCGTTTTGCGGTATTCCGGCGTTCCCAGGGCGGATCGTTGGATGAACGAGCTGCCCGCGTCCGGTTCGGGCAGGTTGGTGGTGGCGATCAGCGCTTTGCGGTGGTTGGCGCGGTGGGTCACGATGGAGGTGACGGTGTCCTCGACCCAATCGGTAACGCGTTGCGCACCCAGATCGTCGAGCAGCAGCACGTCGGTATCGAGGGCGGCGCGGTAGGCCTCGCGGTTGGACGAATTGGAGCTCGAATCATAGCCCGCGCGGATGCTGTTCAGCAGCGTCTGGTAATCCCAGAACAGGCACTCGAAACCTTTCTCGACGATCTTGCGCAGCGCGGCCACCGCCAGGTGCGTTTTGCCGGTGCCCGGATCTCCCACTAGCAACAGGCCCGGCCGGCTCTCATTGGGAAAATCGCGAACGAAGTTTTTCACCGCCAGCAGAACGTTGGTCAATTCACGGCGCGCGATGGGATTCTCGGGGCCGGGAACGCTGAAATTCTCGAACGAGGCATTACGGTAAAGTGGTGGGATCTGCGCCCGCTCTTCCAGACGGCTGGCGCGGCCCTCATTGCGGCAGGCGCACGGCTCGGCACCCGAGACGTTGGCGCGCTCGACGATGATCCAGCCCGTGCCGCCACACTTGGCGCAAACCGTATCCGTGGCCATCGCTCCTATTATCGTCCAGGGCAGCCGGCAGCGGGCGGGCAACGGAGCCCAGCGTCTCATCCGGGCCGGGTACAATAGCGGCAAGCGGCATTAATTGAGACCGCCGCATCCGAAAGGTGCAATATGCGTGCGCTCGCGTTTTCCTTGTCGATGCTCGTCGTGCTGCCGGCTGGCAGGCAGGCAATGGCGGCAGATGGCGCTGCCGCTTTGATCGAAGCCGCGTCCCGGGCCGTGGGCGACGCGGTGACCTGGGAAGCGAGTGGCAGGCTGGTCACTCAGGAATCCGCCGATGACGCTGCTCCGCGATCCGAGGCCTCGTTTCGCGTTGTGATGGAGCGTGTGCCCACCCAGCGCGCGCGCATCGAGATTACGGACGTCCCAGACCCACTTGTGCGGGTGTGCGACGGGTCCGTGCAGTGGGGCTATCTGCCTGCCGCCAAGCAGTATTGGAGCCTGAATTACACGAGAATCGACGTGTGCGCCGGGCCGTTCGACGAATGGCCCTATCTGGCAGCCGACCTGCACGAGCTGGTACTCACCGGCCAGGAGCAACTGCACATCGGTGAAAAGGTCGTCGATTGCACCGTGGTGCGCGGCGACTATGCTGGACCCAGTGTCAGCCGTTCCGGTAAGCGAACGCTCTGGATTGAGGACCGGACGAATACCATCTGGCGGTACCGCGTCGAGCGCGGCGCAACCGGTCTCGCAAGCCCGGCAGAGCCTGCCGTCCGCGTGTACACCCTGCTTCACCAAACGAGCAACGGCGTCCGGCAGCCCGGCGACTTCGCATTGCAGGACCATGACGAATGGGTGATGCTCCTCAGCGTTCCGTTTTTGCGCCTGGGCGACGGCGCGCCTCTACAGAGCAAGGACCACGCTGAACCGGGGAGCGAACTGCACCGCGCCCGAAACGGCGCCGCTGCGCCGGTCCTTGTTCGCAAGGTCCAGCCGCAATACACGGCGGCTGCCCGGGATGCCCACCTCGAAGGAACAGTTGTGCTCTCTGCGGAGGTCTGGCCCGACGGAGCGGTGCATAACATCAGGGTATTCCGCTCACTCGATCCCGGCCTGGATCAGGAGGCGATTCAAGCGGCGAGCCGATGGAAATTCCGGCCCGGTACGAAAGACGGTGTGCCGGTCAGAATTGCGGTTACTCTGATGATCAACTTCCGGTTGCTGGACGGCCCGAACAAGAAATGAACGCCGCGAATTGAGCCTGCCGCACTTCGCCGAGCTCACCGTGCGCCCGTCGAACCCGCGCCAGCCTCTCTCCGGTAGATTACCGTCCCGCCCGTGCGGCCTGCTTCGCGATAATTCCCCAGCCACGCGCGCAGGTCGGGATAGTTGCCGATGGCCAGGCGCGGGTTGTAGAGTCCCAGTCCATCGAGAATGAAGGTGGGCGCGGAGCGCGCCAACTCCGCACGCCGTTGGCGTGGCGCTTCGGTTTCGACCGGCGCGGATTGCGTCAAGTGCCGGTCGGCGGGGACACCGGTGAGAGGTTGCGCATCGAGATACATGGTGGCCGCGGGCAGGCGTGTGTAGACGTAATCTTCCGGACGGTATCCCCAGACGAAGAGCGTGTCGCCCGGCTTGGCCATGGCGCGAACCAGCGCGGCGGCGGCGCGGCTGTCGCGATCCATGGCGGTGTCGCGCCAATCAGCGCCACGCGCCGCAGTCACATACGCCGGCGCGAAACGAACCAGCGGGATCAGCAGCAGCAAACAGATCGCGAACCGTGCGTGGCCCTTGAGCAGCGCGAAGCCGCGTGCGGCCAGCATCACCACCACCGGCAGCAGCAGGAAATAATAGCGCGGGAAAAACCGCATGCCCGCGGCCACGCCGGCGAGCGAAATCGCCAGCCACGCCACCCAGCGCGCCGCGGCTTCCCGTTTGATCCAACACCAAGCGGCGGCCGTCACAATCGCAGCGTGAAAGCCTGCCCAGCCGAGCGTGCGCATTATGCCGTTGCGCAGCGGGGCACCTTCGAACGGGCTGGCGGCGTACAGCCTTCCCCAATGCCACACTTGTTCCCAATACGGCGCCAACGCGCCCGTGCCGGCCAGCCATGCCAACATCGCGGCGCTCACGGAAGCGAAGCCGGCGGCCATCGCCACAACGCCAGCCGGATTCCACAGCACGCATACCGCCGCAACCAGCAGCCCTTTGGGGTTGATCCAGAACGCCACTGCGGCCAGCACCCCGCTCCAGAACGGGCGCCGCGGCGCCAGCCAAACCGCCGCCAGGTGCGGCGCCAGCATCAACAGGTCCGACGCCACGGGGATCGCCGCTGCGGGGAAATCGAAGCAGAGCGAAAAGCCCAGCAGCGCGGCTGCCCAGCGGCCTTCGCGCTCGCTCCAAAGCTCGCGGCCGAAAGCGTAGGCGATCCAGCAGGCCATCAGGCCATAGCACGCGCCGGCCAGCCGCAGCGGCCAACCCGGCAGCGCGCCGAACAACAGGTACGCGAGCGGCAGCAGGGGCGGCTTATCGAACCAGATATCGCGGTAAAGCGCTTTGCCGTGCAGGATTTGCTGCGTGCCGGCGAGCGGGTAAGCGTCGCCTTCCCACAGTAGCCCCGAGTGGCACATCCGCGTGGCCACCAGCGCGGCGGCAAGCAACCACCACAAGAGTCGCGATTGGCGCAAGGTCACCTTGCAGTATAGACCGAGCGGCGCGGCGGCCGTGCGACGCATTGGCATTCCGGGAGACGTTTGGTTCGCCTCGGGCAGAGACGTGTCCGCATGAGTGCGGACACGGCACGTTAAGAACGTGCGCCACGTCGCTTGAAAGCTGCCCTCTGAACCGCTATATTGGGCAAAGAAAAGGCGAAGCGTGGAGGATCTCCAGCAACAACTCGCTGTTTTGCGCCGGCGCATGGCGCGCATAGACCGCAAGTACGCGGCTGCGCCACACGCTGCGCCGCGCGCAGGGCCCGCAGAACGCTGCTCCATCGAGCAGTTGATCTCGGGCGAAGTGGTGCGCACGCCGCGTGGCGAGCACTTCGAAACCGAAAAGCTCTGGGAGCGCCATCGCCGCCACGGCAGCGTGGACATTTCGGACCTTGCGGAATTGCCCGCGGACCTGCTCGATTCGCTTTCGGGCGGCGCGATTCCCGAGAGCCCGCCCGCGCGGTGGGCGTTCCTCGATACCGAAACCACCGGCCTGGCCGGCGGCACGGGCACCTGCGCTTTTCTGGTCGGCGTCGGCGCCATCGAACCAGCCGGCTTCCGGCTGCGACAGTTCTTCATGCGGGATTACAGCGACGAAGCGTCGCTGCTCTGGCGCCTGGCCGAGCATCTGGCGCAGTTCGACGTGCTGGTGACTTACAACGGCAAGGCGTTCGACCAGCCGCTGCTCGAAACGCGCTTCCGTATGTGCCGGTCACAGGGCGCACCCCCGCATCCGTTCGGCCGCATGGAGCATCTGGACCTGCTCTTCGGGGCGCGCCGCCTCTGGAAGCTGCGCCTGGAGAGCTGCCGCCTGGTGGACCTGGAAAACCAGATTCTGGGCGTGGAACGCCAGGGGGATCTGCCGGGCGAGATGATCCCCTACTGCTACTTCGAATACCTGCGCACCGCACAGGCCTTCAAGCTGGTGCCCATCTTTCACCACAACGCGATCGACATTCTCTCGCTCGCCTGCTTGACGGCGATTGTGCCGTTCGCCTTCCGGTCGCCTGGAACGGCGATGTTGCGGCACGGCGCGGATTGGATCGGCCTGGCGCGCTGGATGCAACAGGCCGGCCGGCGTGAGGAAGCGCTCGGCTTATTTCGCCGCGCGGTGGAAGCTGGGTTACCGGACCACTTGTTGTTCCGCACACTGTGGGACATGGCCGCGCTCGAAAGACGCCTGGGCCACGGCGATGCCGCGTTGGCGGCGATGAGGGAGCTTGCCGCCGCGCGCAATCCATACCGCGCGCAGGCGCTCGCGGAGTTGGCCAAGCATTACGAGCATCGTGAGCGCAATCCCGCCATGGCGCTGGAGATGACGCAGGCGGCGCTCGAGATCGAAGACTCGCCCGAGCTGCGGCGCCGCGAGGTGCGGCTGCGGACGCGGCTGGCGCGGCAAGGGGCGAAGCTGGCGCTATAACGAGGCGCGTGTGGCTGGTAGGTCGGCTCACTTGTGCTCTTTAGCGAAGGCCGAGTACCTCATGGCGGTGATTCCCGCCAACCAGATTGTGGACTTGCCGGAAGCCCGGCTCACCCTGGAGCCGGACCAAGTGCGCATGGCGACCGGGGACGAGCTCGGGAAGCTTTTCCCCGATTGCGAACTGGGCGCGCTGCCGCCCTTTGGAAGCCTTTACCAGATGCAGGTATACCTGGACAACAGCCTGACCGGCGCGGACCGCATCGCGTTCAGCGCCGGCCCGCACCGCGAAGTCCTGCACATGAAGACGGCCGGCTTCCGTCACCGGGTGCAACCTGCCGTGATTTCACTGATGCGCGAACCGGTGAATGTCCACAGCCTGCGAGGCCGCGCCCGGCTAACTTTCGCTTGACACGGCCAAGGCAACATTATCCCCGCATAGAGGGTCTTGAAATCGGCCTCGCCAGGAGTTAAGGATGAAGGGCGGAGCCCAATTCCGGGCTCTGACGCGGACGAGCGGATTTCAGGCAGCGCCGCACGTTTGCCCGCAGCCAAGGTCCGGCGCTATGGCGGAGACGCGAATGAGATTGCAGGCACTTCTATCCGCGGTTGGGGCTGCCGCTTTTCTGACCGCTTGTTCCAGCGGGCCTACGGCGCCCGAGCCGGGGACGCCGGCCTTTTTGTGGGATGCAGCCAGACGAGCCTATCACAACGGCGACCTCGCGAAGGCTAACGACGATCTTTCGGAATTGCAGCAAACCGACAATGAATTCTCCCCCAGGGCGCGAATCTGGCAGACAGTGCTCGCCGGCGGCATGGCGCAGGGCTATTGCGAACTGGCCGACGGCTACGAGTCCGGTGGCCGGCTGAACCGCGCCAATTCACTGGTATTTCACAAGCAGGTGACGGACCTGCGTTCGATGGCGGCTCACGCCGCGATGGATTTCACGCAGGCAGTGCACTCGTTCGCCGCCAGGGACCCGTCGGCCGAGGTGCAGCTTGCCTTCGACCTCCCGCCCGGCTCGGCCACCGACCCGGCTGGGCTGCGGAAGGCATACGCCGGCATGATAATGCAGGACGCTGAGGCCCAGGCGCTCGAAACGGCGATGGTCGAGCGTGGCGTCATCCGCGCGGTGTGTCAAGCCAACGGCACGGAGGCCGATTCCGCTCAAGCGCTCGAGAGGTTCAAAGCGGGCGAGGTCAAGACGCCGCGCGCAACCTTCCTCTACGCCGCCGCCAAGACGCTCTTCGATGTGTCCGACGTCTTCGCCGCCAACAAGCTAGACCAGCCGCAGCGCCGAAAGGTGATGCTCGAGGAAGCCCTGGCCGCGCTGCACTCCATTCCCGAGACTAAGGAATCCGCGGCGATGGCAACGAAGATGCAGGCCATACTGAAGAAAATCCCGACTACATAGCGCGGGTTGCGGCTCGATTCAGTCAGGAGAGAATAGCGGCCAGGAAAAGCCGAGACGACTCGCGGCTCTGCAAGCCTTGACAGGCTGCGCCACGACTAACAGGAGAAGGCCTACGCTTCCGCCAAGCCGTGCGCGGTGCCGCAGACGTTCACCTGGATGCCCATCTCGCGAAACATGGCGGCTTTGGCGGCCAGTGCACGATTGGCGCCGGCCGAATCGGGAGCGTAAGCCACCTGAATGTGGTTGGCCTTGTGTTTGGCCATCATCTGGTCGCGGGAAACGCCGTACATCACGGCATGCATCACCGGCCATTGCGGGGTGGTGATTCTCCAGCGGCGCTCGGTTTCCGCCGCCGGCAGCGCGATCGCTTTGGCGCGGCCGATGTCGGCGTGGAGGCCGCCGCCCTCCACGTAAATGCGGCTCCAAACGATTTCGCCGGGCTTGCTGACGCCCTTGATGCCGCCGCCGCCCAGGCGGAAGTACATGGGCGGCTGGCGCTCGCTGACCGCGCCCGCGTAGCCGCCGGTCAGGTGATTGGGCGGTACGGAACCCGATATCTCGAATACCCAGACGAAATCCTCGCCGTACGATTCGCCGTAGCGCACATCGTGCAAGGTGGTCTCCGGATCGTAGCCAAGCCTGGTCCAGACGCGGTTAGTGGCCAGCGCATCCAGACCGGCGCATTCGTCCACTTCGTTGAAATGGGGCAGCGGGCGGTTCGCGTAGAGCACGCGCCCGTTGCCGGCGGCCTCCACCGGCGGCCGGTCGGTGTTGTTGAGCAGGCCCTCGGCCAGGTCGGAAGCGGGCGCCAGGTCCTTCAACCCTTGCTGGTATTGAATGCCGATCACGTCGCAACCGAAATCGTCGGCGATGCGCAGCGCGGCGATGTACATCTTGCACTGGCCCAGGATCTGATCGTCGGTGAGGTCGGTTTCGGGATTCGGGCCCACCAGAAATTTCATCCCCTTGCGGTCCAGCCAGGTGCGCACGCCGTGGGCTTCCTGATCGCTCACTTCGCACATGGCAGCGTAGAGGCTGGACTGGCTGAGCCGCTCCTTGAACACGCCGAGCGGCATCAGCATTTCGTCGGGAACGATGGCGTTGTACATGCCCATGCAGCCTTCGTCGAAAATTCCCATGATGGCGCGGTCGCGGCGCAGTTCCTCGGCCAGTTGAACGCCGGCCGCCTCTGGCCCCGCGGGCAGTTGAAAAGAAGCGAGCGGGCGCGCATGGCTGACGTCGTGGCGCACCGGCTCGCCGCGCAGCCACTGGCGCAGGCCCGCGAGAAAGAACCCGTCGCCGAAATTCCCGCTCCACAGCGTGGAGTATGGGACGCCCGCTTTGGTCAGGCAGCCATTCAAGTTGAGCATGCCCACGAGGCCGGGCCACTGGCCGCTCCAGTTCGCCACGGTAAGAATGGGGCCTTGGTGTCCCACTAGCCCGGGCAGCACGTGGTGACTGTATTGCCAGACAGCTTCGCACACCACCAGTGGCGCATCTTTCGGAATGCGGCGAAAGACTTCGATGCCATATTTCTGGCTGTCGATGAAGCCGTGCTGTTTTTCCCTATCGAACGGATGGCCCCGCGCGACCCGGCGGCCTTCGTTGCGGATGGCCCGCATGAGGGCGTTTTCGGCTTCCTGCTGCGCGGCCCAGCACACACGGTTGGCGGAGGGTCGCAGATCGCCACTGGCAACCAGATAAATCAGGTCGGACATACCGAACACTCTAACAGACCGACGGTGTCAAACGAATCGCGCGCCGCCGCCGGCAGTTCACTTCTGCGCCCGGATATAATCGTGGTGTTCCCTGCCAAAGAGCAAAGCGTGAATCGAAGGAGGCAATGGGCATGCAGTCCCGGCGTGTGTTCATCGGCAAAGTAGCCACCGGCCTGGCCGGCACTCTGGCGGCATCCAATGTAATGGGCGCGAACGAGCGACTCCGCATCGGCATCATCGGCGCCGGCGACCGCGGCAAGGAAATTCTGCGCCAGGCGCTGGCGCTGTCGAACGTCGAATGCATCGGCGCCGCCGACGTGTACACGCGCCGCCTGGAGGAGGTGCAACAGATCGCTCCCGGCGTCAAGACCTACCTTGACTACCAGCGCCTGCTGGACGACAAGGATGTGGACGCCGTCCTCATCGCCACGCCGCAGCACCTGCACGCAGAACACTTTGTCGCCGCGCTCGACGCCGGCAAGCACGTCTACCAGGAAAAGACCATGGCGTTCACCGTGGAGCACGCCAAGCGAATGCGCGCCGCCTGGCAGCGCGCCGGCGCGAGCCGCACGGTGCAAATTGGCCACCAGTGGTCTTCAAGCGGCCAGATAGCCGACGCCGCGCAGTTCCTCCGGCCAGAATTGATGGGCAAAATCACCGTCATCCACGGCCACATGTACCGCAACACGCCGCACGGCAAGCCGCAGTGGTCGCGCGCCATCTACCCCGACATGACGGCCGCGAACATCGTCTGGAAATCGTTCCTCGGCGAAGCGCCCGAGCGTCCCTTCGACGCCAACCGGTACATCAACTGGCGCTTCTTCTGGGATTACTCCGGCGGCAACATTTACGAAAATATGTGCCACCAGCTCGCCTTCTGGTACAAGGCAATGGGCCTCGGCATTCCGCGCAAAGTGACAATGACCGGCGGCCTGTACCTTTGGAAAGACGGCCGCGAAGTGCCCGACACGATGAACGTTTCGATGGAGCACTCGGAAGAGCTGCTCTATAGCTGGGATTCCAGTTTCGGCAATGAGCGGCTGGGCGTGACCGAAGACGTGCTCGGGTGTGACGGCGCCATCTCCCACACCATGCAGAGCATCCGCTACCAGCCGGAGAAGAAGAACCGCCCGGATGGAACCGAGATGGCGGGCATGACGCGTTCCGATCCGAAGGCGCACATGCAGAACTTCGTGGATCACATTCGCGGCAACGCGCGCGAGGTGAACTGCCCGTTCGAGGTGGGCTACCGCGTCGCCATCGCCTGCCGGATGGCCGTGGACAGCTACCGCAGCGGCCGCACGGTGTGCTGGGATCCGGCAAAGGAAGAGACCGTCTGACAGTTAGAAGCTGTTGACAGGCGAAATCGTCTGTCCCACCCCCTGCCGAGGCAATCGGTGGCAAGTGGGGCAGGTGCTATCGCCTGCCAACCGAATCACCCAGGAGATCGTCACGTGAAAGCAGAAATCGGAATCATCGGCGGCAGCGGGCTCTACGCGATGCCGGGCTTTGCGGCGCAGCAAGAGGCGGCCATCGACACGCCGTTCGGCGCGCCGTCGGACAGCTTCGTGGTGGGAACGCTCGCCGGACGGCAAGTGGCTTTCTTGGCCCGCCATGGCCGCGGCCATCGCATCTCGCCCTCGGGGATTAATTTTCGCGCCAACATTTATGCCATGAAATCGCTGGGCGTGGAGCGCATCATTTCGTTGAGCGCGGTCGGCTCGCTCAAGGAAGAGCACCGCCCACTCGATTTCATCCTCCCCGATCAGTTCTTCGACCGCACGCGCGGCCGCGCTTCCACTTTCTTCGGCGAAGGCCTGGTGGCCCACATCAGTTTCGCCGATCCCATCTGCCCGGAGCTGGCTGGCGTGCTGGCCCAGGCGTGCGCCGCATCCGGCGTGTCCGCCAAATCGGGCGGCACCTATCTTTGCATGGAGGGCCCGGCGTTTTCCACCAAGGCCGAGTCCAACGTTTATCGAAGCTGGGGCATGGACGTGATCGGCATGACCAATCTCACTGAAGCCAAGCTGGCGCGCGAGGCCGAGATCTGCTACGTCACGGTGGCCATGGTGACCGATTACGACTGCTGGCATCCGCACCATGACGCGGTGACGGTGAACGAAATCATCGCCAACCTCATGAAGAACGCGGAAAACGCTTGCAAGGTGGTGACGGCCGCGGTGGCGCGCATGCCCGCCGGCCGTGCGTGCAAGTGCGGCGCGGCGCTGGCCCACGCCATCATCACCGACCGCAAGCTGGTGAGCCAGGCCACGCGGCAAAAGCTGGGGATTCTGGTTGACAAGTACTTCGTGTAAGCAGGTCGCGGAGCAGGTGTTGGCGCGGTGCCTGGCAGGCGATCCGCCGGATGCGCTGCCGCCGGCGCTGCTCGAAGAGGCATGCGCCCAGGCGCTGTTCTCGATCCTGGTGGAAGGCCTGGCCGACCGCTTCGAACCGGCGCTATGCGACACGTATGTCCGCCTCCTGGCGAGCGCCATCGCGCAGACGGCGGGCGATTTCGATGCCGCCGCGCTCGAAGCGCGCTACCGGTGCGTGCGGCGGGTGCGCGCCGTCAGCATAGAACCGCGGCGCGTCTTCGTGCTTTCGCGGGTTACGCTGGGCGCCGATGTGGCCGTCACCAGCGTGCTGCTGGACGCAGCCAAGCGCCGCTTCCCGCGTGCCCGCATCGTCTTCGTGGGCCCGCGGAAGAACTATGAGCTGTTCGCTGCCGATGCTCGAATCGAACACGCTCCGGTCGCGTACCAGCGCGGAAGCCTGCGCAACCGGCTCGCCGCGTGGAGCGAGTTGCGCGCGCTGTGCGACGTCCCGGACGCCCTGGTGCTCGATCCGGATTCGCGACTGACGCAACTCGGCCTGCTGCCGGTTTGTTCCGACGATCACTACCACTTGTTCGAAAGCCGCGCGTACGGCGGCGATGGCGGCCAAGCGTTGCCCGAACTGGCCGCGGCCTGGGCGCGCGAGACATTGCAGGTAGATGGCGCTTGCCCGTACCTTGCGCTCGCTGCGCCGGCACAGTCGCGACCGGGGATTACCATCAGCCTGGGCGTCGGCGAGAACCCCGCCAAGCGATTGCCGGATCCATTCGAAGAAAAGTTGCTGGCGTTACTCGCCGCCACCGGTCTTCCGCTGACGATTGACAAAGGCGCTGGCGGCGAGGAAGCCGTGCGAGTGGAAGATGCGTGCCGCCGCGCAGGCATCACGGCAACGTTCTGGGAAGGCTCGTTCGCAGGCTTCGCGGCGCTCATCGCCGCCAGCCGCCTGTATGTCGGTTACGATTCCGCCGGCCAGCACGTCGCCGCAGCCGCAGGCGTCCCGCTGATCTCGATTTTTGCCGGCTTCCCCGCCCCGCGCATGTTCGACCGCTGGCGGCCGACGACGCCGATGGCACGCGTGATCCGCGTCGACCAACCGGATGTGGATGCAACGCTGGCGCAGGTGCGCGAGGCACTAGTAGAGGCACTGTAGCTCGCTGGCTGCCTGCGGACGAATCGCCCGAAGGGGCCATTTTGAAGCGGTTACGAGCTTCACCCGGCTGCTGCATCCCTGCGGGCAGGTCTGTGGAGACCTGGTGAACTCCCGCGGGAAGAGCGCGAGCGTTGACGCGATGGTGTTAACCTCATGGCGGTCAACGCCGGTCCTTTTTTCTATGCAGTCGTCGCAGTACCCACGAGATTCCTGCGTTTTCAAGAACGCGTATACCTTCTCGGGATTTGTCGATTGAGCGCCAGCCATTCTTTCCTCTCTACTTCGGCCGCTTCGTGATGACTTCCGTGCTGTCTTTCGACAAGCCTTCGGAAGTCGCGACGATCTTGATCCTGCCCACTTCGCCCGCCTTGGAGCGCACGATCAGCAGCGCCTTGCCGCTGAACGCTTTGCGGTGATCGGCCTGGAACGATTCGGTTGTGGCGGCGTTTCCGTTATCGACGGCCGCGATGGTTCCGGCGCCGCTAACATCGAAGTGTACCAGGTTATCGGCCATGGGACACAGGTTACCGTGCTGATCCTCGATCCGCACCGTGACAAACGATAAGTCGTCGCCATCGGCTTGGATGATGGCGCGGTCCGCGGCAAGCTTCACCTTGGCTGGCGCGCCGGCGGTACGCACGTCATCCACCGCGATCTGTTTGCCGTGCTCATACGCCACGGCCTTCAGTGCGCCGGGCGCGTAAGGTACCTGCCAGATGCGGCGATATTTAGTAACGAACTTACCGGTCTCACTCACCTTTGAATTCACAGGCATCTCCCACGGATCGGAAAAGCGCGCCTTCTTACCGAGCGACTTACCATTGAGGAATAACTCCACTTCCTCCGCGTTGGAGTAAGCCATCACGGGAATCGCCTGACCTTCCTTGCCTTCCCAATTCCAATGCGGCAACAAGTGCACCATGGGCTTAGCGGTCCACTGGCTCTGGTAGAGGTAGTAACGGTCCTTGGGGAATCCGGCTAAGTCGATGAAGCCGAAGTAAGAGCTGCGCGACGGCCAGTCCTGCGGATTCTTATCCTGCCAGCCCCAGAAGGGCGTTGGCTCGCCGATATAGTCGAAGCCAGTCCAGACGAACTCGCCGAGCACTTGGGGGAACTTATCCTGATAGCTAAACTCAACATCCGGGCACATGGCCCATTCCGGGGCGACGGTGTCATAACTCGAAACCTGGAGCGACCGGGGATTTTCGTAAGCTACGATCGGCAGATGATAGACACCCCGCGAGCTGACGCAGGAGGCCGTTTCGGTCGCGACGATGGTCCAGTCCGGGTGCTCCTTGAGGATTTGCTCGTAGTGCATGGGCGAGTAATTGAAACCGGGGATATCGACTTCGGCGGCCATCTTGTTCTTGATCGCGTTGTCCCAGCTACTGAAAGCCGAGGTGGTGGGCCGCGTGGGGTCCTCCTCGTGGAAGAAGCCGGTGAGACGCCGCGCCTCGCGCCAGCCCGGCACTTCCGGGTGGTCCTGCTCGGGAATCTCGTTACCGATGCTCCATAGGATGACGCTCGGATGATTGCGGTCGCGGCGCGCCATGTCGCGCGCATCGTCCTCCGACCAGTCGGCGAAGTACTTGCTGTAGTCGTTTGGCGACTTGTGGATGCGCCACATGTCGAAGGCCTCGTCCATTACCAGAATCCCGAGCCGGTCGCAGTATTCCAGAATCTCCGGCGCGGGCGGATTGTGGCTGGTGCGCAGCGCATTGACGCCGGCGCCCTTGAGGATTTGCAACTGGCGTTCGATGGCGCGGCGGTTGACGGCCGTGCCGAGCGCGCCCAGGTCGTGATGGTCGCAGACGCCTTGCAGTTTCAAGTGGCGGCCGTTCAGGGAGAAGCCCTTCTCCTTATCGAAACCGATGGTGCGAATGCCGAATGGCGTGGTATAGCGGTCCACGGCCAGATTGTTCTCGAGGACCTCGGTGACCAGCATGTAGAGGTTGGGGTGGTCGATGTCCCAGCGCTGCGGGTGATTTACGGTGAGCGCGGACGGGACGATCAACGGAGCCGGCTGCGGCCCTTCGGCTGGAATCGTCACGTGCACGAGGTTGCGGCTCACCATGATGCCGGCGGAGTCGAGCACCGAGGTCTGTACCGTGGCCTTGACCTCCCGGCCGGAACGGTTGCGCAGCGTGGTTTTCACCGACACGGAGGCCTGGTCATCACCCACTTTGGGCGTGGTGACGTAGGTGCCCCAATGGGCGACATACACAGGGCCGGTCACGTCGAGCCACACGTTGCGGTAGATGCCCGCGCCCGGATACCAGCGCGACGAGTGATCCTCGGGCGTGAGCCGCACCGCGATGAGGTTGGCCGCGCCGCCGAAATTCAGGTACGGCGTGAGGTCCAGGCTGAAGCCGATGTAGCCGTACGGACGCCCGCCCAGCTCATGCCCGTTCAACCACACTTTCGAGTTGGCCATGGCGCCGTCGAACTCGATGCTGAAGTACTTTCCTTTGGCGCTCGCCGGAAGCGCGAACGACTTGCGATACCAGCCGGTGCCGAAGATGGGGAGCGCGCCGGTCTGCGGGTTGAGCTTGGGATCGAACGGCCCTTCGATCGCCCAATCGTGAGGCAGCCGGACGGGGCGCCACGTGGAATCGTCGAACTCCGGCTTCTCCGCGCCGGCGGCTTCACCCTTGTAGAACCGCCAGCCATCGTTGAAGCTGAGGCGGCGATCGCCGGAAAGCGCAATCGCCGGGGCGGCCGCATTCACTTGCGGCAGGATAGCCAAAAATGCCAGCATGCAACATGCGGCGCTGACACGGCGTCGGTAATCACTCATCGGATGTCCTCGGAAACTTGAGATCGCATCTTTTCTATCCTAGTACTGAACGAGCCTTTCCCGCGACCACGCTGCGATCGTTGCAGGCCGGCGCGGGCCGGAGTATTGCCGGAACCTCAGAGGATGCCATCGCCGATCAGGCTCAACTGGCGGGGATCGTGCACGGGCGCTTGGGGTGGGAGCTTCTTGAGGTCGTCGTGCCGGGGATTGAACTTGCGGATGAGTTGGTTCAGCTTGAGAGAGGATTCCCAGATTTCAAACAGCAGGTGGCATCGCGGGCAGCCGCCCTCAGCCGCAGGGCGGCCGCCGGTGGCGGGATTGTAGCGCTTGTGGCGCGCGCAACGGCCGTCGAACTTGCGCGATCGGATCTTCAAAACCTCGTGTTACGCCCTTTCCATTTCTCCGGATTCGCCCGCTGCAGGCCGACATCCCGTAACTTGCCGGCCCAAGTTACACGCACATTGTAACCCGCAGCGGCGGGAGCGGAGATCGGAACTGCAGGGGATCGTTGCAGCCCGGCCCCCGGGCGGGGGCCGGAGCTTGCTTGGCGGGACGAATAAGAAAATGGTTCCAAGTGACCCGATTCCCAGCACTGCCCACCGCCGTCATGCACGGCACTGAACACCGCGTTTGAGAGCACCGGACGATTCGCCGTTCCGCTCCCCCTTGGCCGTTTTCTCCAGCCTCGGGATTATAGCTTCCCGGCTCGCCGCAGCCTTTCCTCTCTCTCAAACTGAACCGCCGGCTCGTAACGGCCTTTCGCTCGCCCGCAACGGCTGCCCCTTTTGAGAGCCTCCATTCCGGGGTCAATGTTCCCGGCCTGCTCCTTCGCCTGCTTACCCGACGCTTCCACTGCCCGTTCGGCCCTTCGGCTCCGCTACCGCCCGCGAGTTCTTACTCGCCACGGCCGC
>Ga0187891_1000037_pt1 | contig 129662 bp, 118 predicted proteins | sample June2016WEW_21_4_FD_132990 | JGI IMG/M metagenome (GOLD analysis project Ga0187891, IMG submission 132990) | Peatland microbial communities from SPRUCE experiment site at the Marcell Experimental Forest, Minnesota, USA - June2016WEW_21_40 | ecosystem: Environmental > Terrestrial > Soil >... | reverse complement strand
CGCGCCGGGCGATATCTCGGTGGCGCTGTCGCGGCATCCCGGCGTCTACAAATTGTCGCTCGGCCACATGGAAGACCTTACGCTTTCTTCGCTGGCCTATTTGCGGCTGCCGCTGGTGCTGGCGGGCGTGGCGTTTCTGCTGGGCGCGTTTCTCCCGGCCGCGCTCGGGCGCGTGCGGCGCCTCGGCAAAGACACGGCGGCATTTCTGGCGGCCGCACTGATGATGATAGTCTTCTTTCATGCGGCGCGGCTGGCGATGGTGACTTTTGATCCCTACCTGTCGTCGCGCCCGCTGGCCGATGCGTTGTTGCGCGCGCCCCAAGGAAAGCTGGTGGTGGAGGGCCACGACTACCCGTTCTCTTCCGTGATCTTTTACGCCGGCCGCGACGCGCTGCTGTTGAACGGACGCCGCCAGAACCTGGTGTACGGTTCCTACGCTCCGGGCGCTCCCAACGTTTTCCTCGACGATGCCGGTTGGAAGGCCCTCTGGCTGAAAAGCGAGCGCTGCTACCTGGTGACCAAAGAGACCCAGCGGCAGCGCCTGGAACGCCTGGTGGGCCCGGCCGCATTGCACGTTGTCGTCTCGAGCGGCGGCAAACTGCTGCTATCGAACCAGGAACCGCAGCCGGAGTAAAACCGGCGCCTGTGCTAAAATACACCCCAGGGAACGCAACGTCTGGGGGGGATTATGGGCTTGGTTCGCTCCGCATGGGGATGGCTCCGGCGGCAAGTTGTTGAAGACGTTCCGGCGGGTGACGCTCTCTGTGAATTCGACTGCCGGAAGCCGCAATGCTACGAAGGCGAGTGGGAGACCTGTGCGCGGCGGCTGCAAAACGCGGCGGGAGAATTGATGCCATTGCGAGAGCCGGCGTCGGACCCTACTCCCGAACGAAGCGTCGGGGGCGACGGCGGGCGAGTGTGAGCGTCTCCAGCGTCCCGGCGACTAGCCCACTACGGTTGGCGCAACGAACTCAGCCGCCCGTGCGTACTCATCTAAGCATCACAATTCAGAAAGAGGTGTGACGGTGTCTTTGGACCGCACCCTGGGTCGCGCCGGCTTGGCGCTAATCGCCCTCCTGATGGCGTCGCCCATCGGATTCTGCCAGACATATCCCGGACAATATCCTCCGGGTCAATACCCGCCCGGACAATACCCGCCCGGACAATATCCGTATCCAACCGACCCGACCATGCGGCTTCCCGGCGGAGTTCCCGTCAGCGTTCCGCCACTCCAGCTTCCCAAGCGCGGTTCCAAGGACAAACAGAGCGACGATTCCACCAAGATGAGCCTGCTCGGCGTGGATGGCACGCTTCGCGAACTCCGCGAAAAGGACCTGTTTCTGGAAACCCCCAAGCACCTGTTGCGGTTCCGCATGCTTGCCAAGACGGAATTCAAGAACAAGGCCGGCGAACCGGTGCGCGATTCCCTGCTGAAGCCCGGCGACCAGCTTCAGGTTGAGGCGAGCAAGATTGACCCGGAGACAGCCATTCGCGTCGTGCTGATCCGCGCCCGCACACCGGCGGAGCGCACCGCCGCGGAGCTTCCGTTCGACCACGATTCGGCGCAGACTCCGGTCGAGGCCGACATGCGGCCCGCCGGTACGATTGAGGTCGCGAACGCCGAACCCGCCGCTGGCGCAAGCTCAGGTGGACCCGCACCCGAAGCGACTGCGACCCCTCCGCGCCGCCCGGATTTGGAGCGTGACGAAGGCGCCACCAATTCGCCAACCGGCTATAGAACCCCAATCAACGCCGTCGACCAAGTGGTTGCGGACGCCCGCCGCGCCGCCGAAGCTTTCATGGAAGAGATCCCCAACTTCATCGTCCAGCAGCAGACCACCCGCTACCACAGCTTCTCCAATGGCGCGCAATGGCATGCGGACGGCTTGGTAAGCGCGGATGTGGTGTGCGTGAACGACGTGGAGGAGTATCGCAACATCCTGGTCGATGGAAAACCAGCCCCGGCCCCGGTGGAGAAAACCGGCGGCTGGTCGACCGGCGAGTTCGTGACTACGCTGAGGGACCTCCTTTCGCCCGTAACCGACGCCGCGTTTACCCGCCGCGGCGAAGACAGAATCGTCGGGAAGGACGCTTACAAGTACGATTTCACGGTGCGCCAAGCCAACTCGCACTGGGACATCGTCAACCCGGACGGCCGCACCGAATCGCCCGCTTACAACGGCACCGTGTGGATCGACAAGGACAGCCACCGCGTTCTGCGCATCGAGATGCGGACCAGTTCGCTGCCGGCCGGCTTCACCTACGACAAGGCCGAATCCACGCTCGATTACGACTTCGTTCGCATTGGCACGGGAAACTACCTGCTGCCCGTTAAGAGCGCCAACCTGGCCTGCATGAGCGGCGGCTCGACCTGCATGAAGAACGAGATCGATTTCCGCAACTACCGCAAGTTCGAGGCCGAGTCGAACATCACCTTCGGCAAGTAAAACAAGCCAAGTACCGGTGCGCCAGCGGCCGTCCTGCCTTCGCGCGGCGCACTACAATAGGCGCTGCATGGCAATTCCCAGCTCATCCAAAACGGCCGCGCTGCCTAGGTATGCCTGGTATCGCGATCTGAACGGATACCAGTGGTTCGTGGTGGTGGTGGCCGCGGTCGGCTGGATGTTCGACACCATGGCGCAGCAGCTTTTCAACCTGGCGCGGGTGCCGGCGCTGCGCGACCTGATGGGCGGATCGGCCGCGCCGGGAGCGGTGGCGCAGCAGGCGGGCATCTCGACCATGGTCTTCATGATCGGCTGGGGTCTCGGCGGCGTGCTGTTCGGCATCCTGGGCGACCGGCTCGGCCGGGCCAAGACCATGATGCTGACCATCCTCGCCTACACCATATTTACCGGAATGAGCCTGCTTTCCACCGGCGTGTGGGATTTCAACGTCTACCGGTTTCTGTGCGGGCTGGGTGTGGGCGGGCAGTTCGCCGTGGGTGTGGCGCTGGTGGCGGAGGTGGTTCCGGAGCGCGCACGCCCGTACGCCCTGGGCATGGTGCAGGCGTTTTCCGCGATCGGCAACATGGTGGCCGCGACCACCGTGATCGTTTTGGGGCAAGTCGAACAGGCCGGCATCATCGCGCACGCCTGGCGATGGGAGTTTCTGGCCGGTGCGGCGCCGGCGCCGCTGGCACTGGTGGTGTTCAAGAAGCTGCGCGAGCCGGACCAGTGGCTGAAGGCCAAGGCCGAAAAAAAGCGCATGGGCTCGTTCGCGGAGCTGCTGGGCAACCCGCGCTGGCGGCGCAATTCAATCGTCGGTTTGCTGCTGGCGTTTTCCGGCGTAGTTGGGTTGTGGGGCATCGGCTTCTTCAGCTATGACCTGTTCCGCCCGGTTCTGGAACGCTCCTTCCGCGCGCAAGGTATCGCCGGCGCGGCGCTGGCCGGCAAGACCACCATGTGGCTGGGCGTGACTTCGCTGTTGCAGAACGCCGGCTGCTTTTTCGGCGTTCACGCCTTCACCTGGCTGACGCAGCGCACCAACCGCAGGACCGCATTCGCCCTCAGCTTCCTGGCAGCTCTGGGGATGACGGCCTACACATTCTGGAAACTGAACACGATCGCGCAGATGTTCTGGATGGTCCCGGCGATGGGCTTCACCCAGCTCGCGCTGTTCGGCGGCTACGCGATTTATCTGCCGGAACTGTTCCCCACGCGCTTGCGCAGCACCGGAACCAGCTTCTGCTATAACGTCGGCCGCATCGTGGCCGCCGCCGGACCGCTGACGCTGGGCCTGCTCACCAGCCGCGTTTTTCACGGCCCCGACGCTATGCGCTACGCCGGTGTGACGATGTGCTCGGTCTTCCTGGTGGGATTGTGTGCGCTGCCCTTCGCTCCGGAAACCAAAGGGATGCCGTTGCCGGAGTAGGGTTGGGTGCAGTTTCCGAGTGGCCCGTGATACGGGCGGAACTTCTCAGGACGGGACTTGGGGCCAACTTCCGAATAGCGGGTGACTCGGGCAGAATAATCCCGAATCGGTTCCCACTCAACTCATCTACCCAACCATGCGGCGAGATATCATCTCAGTACCATGTTTCGAGCGATGTTGTTGGTCCTGTCTGCCGTAGCGGCGCAGGCCGAGTCCACCGACGCCAAGCTCGATGCTCTGCGCGCAACGCTGACATCGATGCGCGGCACCCAAATGCGGAATATTGAAAATGGTGCCCCACGCGGCGCAACGTCGCAGCTTACCACCGCCAAGCATCAGCTCCGCGACTGGATCGAGAGCCGCTTGCCGGAGCTCGGTAACCGCGACAACCCGGGGACTTTCGAGGGTCGATTGAACTCCGAACTGGGCGCCGCTGGATTGATGTTCGATCCGGCCCATGCGTCGGCGTCCGATCCATGGTCGATGGAGTATCTGGGTTATCTGAACCCAGTCAGGGTGCAACGTAGGTCCTCGTTCGTCGCTGTCGTTACTTCACTTGGGATCCAATGCGGCGAGGACGAGTCGGCCTACGTCTACGCGTGGTCCGGGGACGGCTGGCAGAGGGTTCTCCAAGACGAGCAGAACGACTACACGGAAAAGGGCTACAAACCGCAATTCTTGAGCGACGTCGTCATCTCCCCGTGGAACCCGTCGAACAATTACGTCGCTCTCACCCTCGGCGTGCAGACCTGGTGCGCTTCCGTCTGGCATGACATTTACTATCGCGCCTTTCGGCTCGGCGGCGACCCGTTGGCGCGACCGTTGGTCTCGGGTGAGGAGTATGCCAACATCGGTGCCGACCAGCCGATCCGCGGTAGCGTCACGCCTGATGATGTCTTGATTCAGTACGACGGGCGCAGTATTGACGGTTTAATCACCGTCCGGCAACACGTCAGACATTACCGGATCGACGGGCCTGAGGCCCAGCGCATTGATCCGCTGGCGCTGCGCCCAAGGGACTTCGTGGACGAATGGCTGACGCGCGAATGGAAGGAAGCGGCGTTCTGGTCCGAGTCGGCAAATCGCGAAGGCATGCTTGCCTGGCACAAAAGACTACACAAGGACAGCGTACACGGCGAGTTTATCTACCCAACGATGCACTGCCCGGCCACACCCGATTTGTGGCAGGTGGGCGTGGATTTCAGCGACCCGCCGACGCCGATCGGCGAGCCACCCAAAGGGGTTTACTTTACGGTGCGTTGGCGACCGCCATACAAATTCTCAATCGTGCGAGTGAGTGACACACCCTCTGCGGCCTGCAATCGGGAAGACCGCGAAGCCGACGAGGGCCCGCAGACGCTGTTCCGGTAAGGCCGTCGCCAAGACAAGCGCCGGAGCCCCATCGCTCTCGTCTCCTTTGATTTGCCGTTGCCCCGCGCTAGTTATGAATTGTCCGATTGGTCCGCCATCCGGAAAGTGGCCCTCGCGTGGCAGATCGCGAATTGGCCCTTTTGGGTCACGATATCCTCAATGATTCTTGCTAGACTCCGAATCAGAAAGGTAGTCGAACTATGCGTGGGCTTGCGATGGTGCTTCTCGCCGCCGTGACGGCTTTCGCGGCTGACGACCCCTGGACGAAGGTCCGGGACCTGAAAAGCGGAACCGAACTGCGGATTTTCAAGAAGGGCGGCCTGCATCCGATCCTGGCCAAGATGGAAGAGGCCAGGCCGGATTCGCTCATCATCGTGATCAAAAACGAAGAGTTGGCGATCCAAAGAGACCAGATCGACCGCATCGACTACCGGCCCCTGAAGACCGGCGGCCGGGTCGCCAAGGAAACTCGGGAAACGGCCCAAGGCCCGGATGCAACGACCGCCGCGGAGTCGCCGAACAACGTGCCCGGCGAGTCCACCAGCGCCAGCACCAACTACGTGATCAACTCGCAGCCCGATTTTCAAACCATCTACCGCCGCCCGGCGCCGCAGGTGAAGACGCCGGAACCGAAGAAATAGAAGCGCGCGCAAAGCGAGGCAGTCCTCACTCAGCGGCTGCTACACTCGAACAGATGACTGTCGGCGCGGCGGACGGGGTGAACCTCAACCAATTGGCGGATCATCGCGGGGTGAAGGAGTGCCTGCAATGGTTCACGCGCGAGAAACAGTGGATCAACGAAAAGCACCTGGAACTGTGCCGCATTCCTGCACCGACGTTTCAGGAGGCCGACCGGGCGGCCTGGTTCCTGGAGCAGTTCCGCGCGCTCGGTTGGGAGGCTTCGATCGACCGCGTGGGCAACGCGATCGCGGCGGCGGGCGATGGGCCGTACGTGGCCCTGACGGCGCACCTCGATACGGTGATCCCGGCGCGGTCGAAGGAAGAAATCGAGGTGGATGCGGACGGCCGCTTCCGCGGCCCCGGCGTATGCGACAACGGCGCCGGCCTGGCCGCGCTGCTCAGCTTCGCCCGCGCCTGGAAGGCCGGGACCAGCCTGCCCGAATTCGCGCTCAGCCCGCTGCTGGTGGCCAACGTGGGCGAGGAAGGAGAAGGCAATCTGCTCGGCATGCGCTATCTGTGCAAGCAATCGGGGCTGGCAAAACGCATCGCGGCGTTCGTGGTGGCGGATGGCGCCAACACCGATCACATCACCAGCCGGGCATTGGGCAGCCGGCGCTTCGAGGCCGTGTTCAATGGTCCGGGCGGCCATAGCTGGAGCGACTTTGGCGTCGGCAATCCGGTGCATGCGCTGTGCCGGGCGGTGGCTCTGTTCGCGGAAACCGAGCTCGAAGGCTCGCCCAAGTCGGCCATCAACGCGGGCATGATCGAAGGCGGCGCGGGCGTGAACGCGATCGCACAGGCGGCGCGCGCCAAAATCGACATCCGCTCGGAAAGCAACCAGAAGATGATTGAGCTCGTCGCGGCGCTGGAGCAGGCGGTGGAGCGCGCGCGGGAGACAGAGAACCAGCGCGCCACGGGCGGCCAGGTTACCTCGCGTCTCAAGGAGATTGGCTCGCGGCCGGCGGCGGCGCTGGCCGACGATGCACCCATCCTTAAATATATCCGGGCGGTGGACGCGCACCTCGGTATTCGGTCGCACCCGGATTGCGCTTCGACCGACGCCAATATTCCCCTTTCGCTGGGCACGCCGGCCATCGCCATCGGCGCGGGCGGCGCCGGAGGCGGTGCCCACACATCGCAGGAATGGTTCCGGCCGGAGGGGCGCGACCTGGGCCTGAAGCGCGTCTTCCTGCTGATGCTGCTGTTGCTCGGGCCGCAACTTCCCGAGCCGGGGAGCGATGGCCGGTGAGCCGGGAGCGCGCCGCGGAGGCGCTGCTGGTCTGGAACGCACTGATTTGGGGCGCCACCTTCGTGCTGGTGAAATCGGCGCTGACGGGTATCTCTCCGCTGTACTTTCTGGCGCTGCGGTTTTCCCTGGCGACGATAGCGCTGCTGGTGCTGTTCCGGGGCGTGGGCAAAGGCGCGCGCGACTGGAAATCGGTGGGCGCGGGGGTACTGATCGGCAGCTTGCTGTTTGCCGGCTACCTCACGCAGACGCTCGGCCTGCCGCTCACCAGCGCCCCCAAATCGGCGTTCCTCACCGGGCTGGCCTCGGTCCTGGTGCCGGTGCTAGCGGCGGTGGTCTATCGGATCAAGCCGCAGGTGGCGGAGATCGCCGGTTTGCTGGTGGCTACCGTGGGGATGGGGCTGATGACGCTCCACGGCACCATCGGGGCTATCAGCCGGGGCGACCTGCTCACGCTGTTGTGCGCCTTCGGCTTCGCGGCGCACATCGTTACGCAGGGTCACTACTCGGGGTGCGTGAGTTTCGAACTGCTGTCGGTGACGCAAATCGCGACGTCAGCCGTGTGGTCGTGGTCGCTGTTGTGGTGGATGGAGAAGCCGCACCTGGAGTGGCGCCCGTCCGTTATCTGCGCGATACTGGTGACAGGATTGTTGGCCACGGCACTGGCGTTTACCATCCAGGCGTGGGCTCAGCGGTATACTACTTCTACTCGTACGGCACTGATTTACATGCTGGAGCCGGTGACGGCTTGGCTGACTTCGTATTTCCTGACCGGGGAGGGCCTTTCCGGACCAGCCGCGGCGGGCGCGGGCCTGATCCTGGGGGGAGTGGTACTGGTGGAGGTGAAACCATGGACTTCGCGGCCACATCCATCTTAACTAGATTCGCCGGTGGGCCGGTGCGTTTCGATCCCGGATGGCGTGGAGCGTAGGAGTAGGATATCCCATGAAATTCTTCGACAGATTACGAACCGAGAAGCTGCTTTCGTTCACCTTGATTGTGTTCACGCTGGCGATAGGGTTGGTGATCGGCACGCTGGTCAGCACGGGAGTGAAGGCCGCCCGATCCAGCTCGGGCAATTTCGCGCCGGACGCGACGCCGCTGACGATTCCGAATGCGGTTGAGTTGCCGTCCCAGTTCACCCAGCTCGCCAAGCAGGTCGAGCCCTCGGTGGTGAATATCCAGACCACTTACATGCCGAAGATGACGCAGAACCCCAACCGGCGGCGGCGCCAGGCGCAGCCGGACGAAGGGGACCAGGGCGAGGGTGATGGCGGAATGAACGATTTTCTATACCGCTTTTTCGGCAGCCCGTTCGGGGAGGGCCCGAACTTGGCACAGCGGAAGACCGAGGCGCTGGGCTCCGGCGTGGTAGTCGACCGGGCCGGCTACATCCTGACCAACAACCACGTAGTGGACAAGGCCGACCGCATCCAGGTGAAGTTTCACGGCGACGTGGCCGAATACGACGCGAAGGTGGTGGGCGTGGACGCACCGACCGACCTGGCGGTGATCAGGGTGACCGGCAAGAGCGGTCTGGAACCGGCGAAAATCGGCAACTCCGACGCGGTGCAGGTGGGCGACTGGGCGGTGGCGATCGGCTCGCCGTTCAGTTTCCAGGAGACGGTGACCGCCGGCATCATCAGCGCCAAGGACCGCGAGCTGGAAGCCGACATGCAGTTCCAGCATTTTCTGCAGACCGACGCGGCCATCAACCCGGGCAACAGCGGCGGCCCACTGTTGAATATGCGCGGCGAAGTGGTCGGCATCAATACGGCCATCGCATCGCAGTCGGGCGGGTATGAAGGCATCGGCTTCGCGCTGCCCATCAACACGGCGGTGATGGTGTACAACGCCATCATCAAGGACGGCAAAGTAACGCGCGGCGGCATCGGCATCTCTTTCGGCCCGGCGGACAATTCGAACACGGCGGCCAACCTGAAGGCCAGCGGCGTCAGCGAGGGAGTGTTTGTGGAGAAGGTGGAGCCGGGCGGGCCGGCGGATAAGGCCGGCATCAAGGATGGCGACGTGGTGGTCGCCATCAGCGGAAAACCGGTTCGCGACGGCAATCAACTGATGGGCATGGTGACCGCCACGCCGGTGGGGAATTCCCTCGACGTCACGGTGGTGAGGGAAGGCAAGCGGCAGAACGTCAAAGTGCAGGTGGCCGACCTGGCGCAGATTTTCCCCGAGCGGTTCGGCAATGGCAACGAAGCCGCGCAGGCGAAGCAGGAAGGCACTTCGGTGAGCTTCGGCATGGAGATCGAGAAGTTGACCGAGCAGCAGATCGAGACGCTGGGCATCAAGGAAAAGGGCGGCGTGCGAGTGGTGGAGGTGGAACCCAATTCCTTTGCCGAGGACATCAGGCTGCAGAAGGGCGATGTGATCGTCGCCATCGGTGGCCAGCGCGTCAACAGCATAGAGGACGTGAAGAAGGTGGAAGCCACGCTGAAGCCCGGCGACGCGGTGCAGTTCCGCATTTTGCGCCGCGCGGCGCCAAATTCAACCAACTGGGTCTCCCTCTATCTCGCCGGATTCCTGCCGGCCAAGCAATAACCGGAAGTTCGCGCGGTTCTCGGGGGGCCAGCCCTGGGGACCGCGGTTCCCTGTTAGAATCAAAGGACCGGATATGAGAAGGGCTTTGTGCGCCGTCGTAGCGATAATGGCGTATGCCGCTGCAGCGCCGGCGCAAACGCAATCCAAGAAACCGGCGCCGGCGGTTGCGGCGAAACCTGCACCGGCGACGGCAAAACCGGCTGCAAAGCCCGCGGCGAAAACGGTCGCAGCCCAATCCGCTTCCAGGAAGCGCCCCGTTACAGCTAGCACTACGCATAGGCCCGCGGCCGGAACCGCCGCCGGCAAAGGTGCCCCCGTTAAAGCCGGCTCGGCAAATGGGAGCCATGCCAAGGCGGTGGTTTCCAGATCTGCCTCCCCTAGGCGCGGCAGGAAGGGACGAGCAGTGCATGGGCGGCCTCGCCAGATGGCTCCTGCGCCAGAGCGGTACCAGGAGATTCAGCAGGCGCTGGTGTCCAAGGGCTATCTGCAGCCCGAACAGGCCAACGGGGTGTGGGATCAGAATAGCAGCGATGCCCTCAAGCGCTTTCAGAGCGAGCAGAAGCTGCAAGGCACCGGCAAAATCGATTCGCTTTCGCTGATCGCATTGGGCCTGGGCCCCAAGCACGATTCCGCGGAAGTCAGGCCGACGCCGCTCGCCGCGCCGGACCAAAGCACGGTCCAAAACCGCTAACCTCGGGCGCGGCAGCCTTGTCGAATGGGTACCTGCCGCGCCACGCCCGGCTTGCCCTGCCGCGGCGACTTGGTGTAGAGTGAAACTTCGATGTCGCGCGATTACGCCAGCTCGTTTAGCGGCCGGTTCTGGTTTAGCCAGATCCGGTAGAGCGGCGTTGGTTGCGTCAGGCGTTGATGGATTTTGAAACCGGCCCGCTCTTTTGTGAGCGGGCCTTTTTGTCTTAGGGGAGCGGTTATGGTTATTTCGATGCGGCAGCACGCCACCAAAGAAGAAATCGAACACGTTTGCGAGCGTATCCAGGAATTCGGATACAAGGTCCACTCGATTGTGGGCGAGGAGCGCGTGGTGATCGGCGTGGTGGGGGTCGGCGACGTCACGGCCTGCCTGGAATCGCTCGAGGCCGCGCCCGGGGTGGAAACGGCGGTGCGCATTTCGGCGCCGTACAAGTTCGTCAGCCGCGAATTCCGCAAAGAGCGCAGCGTCATCAAGCTCAACGGAATCGATATCGGCAGTGCCGATTTGATCGTGATGGCCGGGCCGTGTTCGGTGGAGAGCGAAAAGCAGATCATGCAGACGGCGGAAAGCGTAGCCGCGGCGGGCGCCCGCGTGCTGCGCGGCGGAGCGTTCAAGCCGCGCACCTCGCCTTACGATTTTCAGGGGCTCGAGCTCGAGGGGTTGAAGCTGCTGCGCAAGGCGAAAGAAGCAACCGGCCTGGCCATTGTCACCGAGGTGATGAGCGACCGCGACGTGGAACTGGTGGCCGAATACGCCGACTGCATGCAGGTGGGCGCGCGCAACATGCAGAATTTCGCGCTGCTCAAATCGCTGGGCGGCTGCGGCCGGCCGGTGCTGCTGAAGCGCGGCATGAGCTCCACCATCAAAGAGCTGCTGATGTCGGCCGAATACATCGTGGCGCACGGCAACCCGAACGTGATTCTCTGCGAGCGCGGCATCCGCACTTTCGAAACCGCCACGCGCAACACCTGCGACATCACTTCCGTACCGGTGTTGAACGAACTGACGCACTTGCCGGTGGTTCTCGACCCCAGCCACGCCACCGGCAAGCGCAGCCTGGTGCCGGCGCTGGCGCGCGCGGCCGTGGCCATCGGGGCCGATGGATTGATCGTGGAAGTGCACCCGTATCCGGAGAAGGCTGTCAGCGACGGGGCGCAGTCGCTGACGCTCGACGGATTCGCCGCCATGATGCGGGATCTGGCGCCCTATATCGAAATGTGGCGGCAGGCGCGCGCGGCCCAGACCGCGGCGGCTAGCACCGTCTGACACCGGTGCTTGATGCGGTGGCGGAGCGCCTGCCGCGGGCGAAACCGAAACTCGCTCTCGCAGATCTAGTTAGCGCTGGCGGAGTCTACGGTCTGGGCGCACGGGCGCCGAAAACCCCGGATCGAAGATCCCGCCCGAACTCGTAGACCCATGTGTCCGGCATGATGGACGCCCGGTAGCATCGGGACGCGCCGGTACTCTTGCGCCTGACGGTTACCCGGGATTCCGCAGGCGCTGGGGCCGGCCTGTGGCCTCTCGCACGCCTCCTCCTCTAGCTGAAAGTCACTGAGACTATATCCCGCTTGTCTGATTACGTCCTCGAAATCCTCGAGGTCGGCTGCGTCGACTGCTAAGAATGAGTTTCGGTTTTCCACTTCTCACCTCTGACTTATATATCGCCGTTTTCAGGAAAAAACCCACATTCATCCCGATTTTCGCGGACTGAATCGACCCCTGGTAGAAACCCCGGGGCAGGCGTAGCCCTCAGCCCATGTTCGGGTGAAGTTAGCTGAGCTCCAGCTAGAACTCCGCCACCGGCTCCGCCTGCTGAGCGCCAACACGGCCGGCAGCAATGTTGGCCAGGAAGTAATTCTCGCCGCGAAATGGGCAGCCGGCCAGGCGGCGCAGCATGGCGATTTGGCCCACGTGGGTCAGCGCGTCGGCAAGCGGGCCCTGGAACAGCTTTTCGGCCGGACACGCTGGCGGCACAGCGGAAGCTAAACGCCGGTCGAAGGCTTCGAGCGCGGCGAAAAAGCGCGCCATGCCCCGCTCCCACGCGAGCGGCGGCGAATCGTGCCAGGCCGGCTTGCCATCCGCCATCGAGAGCGCCCAATCCAGCAGATCGCCGATGTGCGCCAGAATCTGACCGGGAGTGCGCGGCGGTTCTCCAACTCGAAACTCCGCGAATTCGGTCGGCGCCCCGCGCAGCGCCTTGCCGCCGCGGTAGGCCAGCGTCGCCAGGGTGTGGCGCAACAGAGCGGTTTTTTCGTCCATTAGGACACTCTACCGAAATCCAGGAAGCCGCGCTGCGGGTCGGTGCTCAACAGCGTCACGCGCAGGCGGTCGCCCACGTCCAGCCCATGCTCGCCGCGCATCAGCCGGCCCTCCACCGGCGGATCGAAAATCCTCACGAAAACGCCCTTGGGCGTATTGCCCGTAACGACCGCCTGAAAACTCTCGCCAATCCGGTGCCGCAGCGCCACCGCCGCCAGGCGCTTGGTCATGGCGCGCTCCACTTTACGCGCGGCATCCTCTTTCAGAGTGCAGTTCTTGGCAATCTCATCCAGTTCGCCGTCCGCGTAACCGGCGTTCGTCCCGGCCGCGTGCGTCTTGATGAGGCGCTGCGTCACCACGTCGGCGAAGCGGCGGTTCGGCGCCGTCGAGTGCGTGTAGTCGTGCGCGGCGAGACCGAAATGGCCCTCCGCCGGATCGCCCGGCCGCATCAGCACATACTCGCCCGGCCCCATCAGCTTCAGCACGGAAAGAGAGATGTCGGCATAATGCACCGGGTCGGCCGCTTTGCGCCGCACCAGAAAAGCATTGAGCGCCCCCGGATCGGGTGTGGCGGGCAGCGTGTCCCCGCATTGGCGCGCCAGCTCCACAATGCGCGGCCAGCGCTCCGGCGCTTTCACCACGCGGCGTATCGAGGACACGCCCGCGTCGCGCAACGTGCGCGCCATCACTTCATTGGCGGCGATCATGAAATCTTCGATCAGGTGCGCCGCCCGATTGGCGGCGCGAGCGATAATGTCCTGCACCTTGCCATCGGCGAACACCGGCTGCGCCTCCAGGCGATCGAAAGTGAGCGCGCCCAGCCGGTGGCGCGCCTCGCGCAGGATTCCGGCGGCCTCATCCTGCAACTTGAGCTGCGCGGCGAGTTCCGCGGACGCAGCCACTTTAGCGGGCGCCGGGCCGGTTCCTTCGAGCCACGCGCCCACGCCGTTGTAAGCGAGCTGCGCGCGGTTACGCACGCGCGCCCGGTAGATGCCGGCTTTGCCGACCGATCCATCGGCCGCCACCATCGTCTCGATCACCACCGCCGCGCGCTCCTCGCCTTCGTTGAGCGAAGTCAGGCCGGTCGAGAGGCGCTCCGGCAGCATGGGAAACGTGCGGACTCCGGTATAAACGGTGGTGGTCTCCTGCGCCGCATGCGCATCGATCGGCGTCCCCTTGCCCACCAGCGAATCCACGTCGGCGACGCCCACCAGCACGCGGATCCCTTCGCCCGTGCGCTCCGCCCATTCGATCTGGTCGAGATCGCGCGAATCGTCGTTATCGATGGAAGACCACAGCAGGCCCGTCAGATCGCGCAAGCTGGCGTCAGAGCTTGGCTGGATGGCCGCAAGCTGCCGTTCAGCTTCGGGTGGAAAGTCCGGCGCAAAGCCGTGATCGATCATTTCCTGGCGCGCTGCCGCCAGCAGGTTGAAGTCGTCGTGGGGCATGAAACGATGAGGGTACCAAAAGCCGGGGTGCAAAACACGTGGCGCGGGCAGTTACCTGTCGGGCAGGAAGCCAATGCGGCGTTTTGTCACCGGAGGCCCTAGCTGCAACCTCTTGATCTCCTCCACTACCGCCAGGATGATCGAGCCCTGCCTTTTTTGCGTAGCGTCAAGCCGGCTAACCTTGCGGGCGAGTTCTTTATGGCTTGCCACCACCTCGCGAAGTTTCACGAAAGCTCGAATGATGACGATGTTCATCTGCGCGGCGCGCTCGCTATTGAGCACTGAGGCGAGCATCGCCACGCCGTGCTCGGTGAACGCATATGGCAACGTTCGCCGGCCACCGCGTCCCGCCTTTGACATCGCAATTTGCGATGTCAAAAAACCCGCCTCCTCGCGATTGAGCTGGAGCAAAAATCCGTGGGAAAGCGTCTGCGGTTACGTTTGACGGCTTCATTGAGGCGGAACGTGGGCACGCCATAAATCTCGGCCAGGTCGGAATCCAGCATCACCTTCTGGCCGCGGATGAGATAGATCCTCCGCTCAATCACCACCGGCACGGGCAGCCGCTCGGCAGAGGAGGAAAGCCGTTTGGTCATTTGTGACGTGCGCACCGCCAAACCAAACTATAGCGGATCTCATCCTCGCGAAAAGGACTGTTTCTCCGCGTCCAGCGCGGCCGGCCATCAGCCCGCAGGGCACACTCTGTTTGACATCGCAATTTGCGATGTCAAAGAAGATCGCTTCCACGGAACCTACCTTCGCAACCGCCACGCCAGCAACAGCCAGCCGGCAATGAATGCAATCCCGCCGATGGGCGTGATCGCGCCCAGCCAGCGGTTGCCGGTGATGGCCAGCAGATACAGGCTGCCCGAAAAGAACACGATTCCCGCCAGCAGCACCGCGCAGACCGTGCCGGCGGCATCCTCCGTCAGCGCGCCCGTCCGCGGCAAAATGGAGACGATCAGAATTCCCAGTGCGTGCAGGAAGTGGTAGAGCGCGGCCTTCTCATACACGCTCATCCGGTAGGTGTCCACGCGCTCCCTCAGTTGGTGCGCGCCGAACGCGCCCAACGTCACGGCCAGGGCCAGCAGAATCGTTCCCGTCATGCTCCAGTTCATGTCCTCTCGCCTCTTAATGCGAAGGATACCAGGGACGCGGCAGATCGGGCTTTCGCACCGGAGCTTGCTCGATCCGCCACTTGTTATGATTGGTGGCGAATCGATGAGTTTCCTGCGCTCCCTGCTTTTCTCGGCCCCCCTGATCGCGCTCGCCACCATTATTATGGGAACCCTCTCGCTTCTGGCATCGCTGGTCGACCGCACCGGCCGCACCCAGCACCGGCTGGCGCGCATTTGGGGCCGGATGCTGCTCGGGGCGAGCTTCATCCGGGTTCGCACCGAAGGCCTCGAGAAGCTCGACCGGAATGCCACCTATGTGTTTGTCGCCAATCACGCCAGCTACATGGACATCCCAGCTCTGCTGGCTTGTCTGCCGTTTCAGTTCCGCTTTTTCGCCAAAAAGGGGTTGTACCAGATTCCCTTTCTGGGCAGCCACCTGAACCGTGCCGGCCACATCCCCGTGGATCGTTCCAGCCCGCGGGCTTCCTTGAAGAGCATGAGCGAGGGAGCGCGCATCGTGGCCCAGCGCCGCGTTTCCGTGCTGCTGTTTCCCGAGGGCGGGCGCTGCCCCGTGGGCCTGCGCGAATTCAAGGAAGGCGCCGCTTACATCGCCATCAAGGCGGGCGTGCCGGTGGTGCCGATGGCGATCGTCGGCATGCGCCAGTTGTTGCCCATGGGCTCCATCCACCTGCGCAGCGGCCAAGCCGTCCTGCGCATTGGCGATCCCATCCCCACTGCCGGCATGGGGCTACATGCCCGCGCAGCGCTCAACCTACGCCTGTATCAGGAAGTTGCGGGATTGCTGGCGGGCGGACGGTAGGACAGACCATCGCCTTTCGTGGTCTGTCACGTCTCGTTAAGGTGCGACACATCGACACACAACAAACAGCGACCATCTGTCCTACCGCTGGGTTACCGGGCGGCCATCAGGGCGCGCAGGCGCCGCGCCCGTTCCGGGGCGCGCAACTGGCGCAGGGCTTTGGCTTCAATCTGGCGAATCCGCTCGCGGGTGACGTCGAACTCCTGGCCGATCTCTTCGAGCGTGTGCTCCCGCTCGCAGCCAATGCCGAAGCGCATGCGAATCACCTTCTCCTCTTTCGGGGAAAGCGTCTTCAGAATGCCGGCCGTCTCGTCGCGAACGTTGGTTTCGATCACCGCATCCACCGGCGACCCCACCCAGCGGTCTTCGATCAGATCGCCCAGCGCCGATTCGCCGTCGCGGCCCACCGGCGTTTCCAGCGACACCGGGTCGCGCGAAATGGTCTTCAACTTCTGCACCTTCTCGACCGGGATTTCCATGCGCCGGCCAATTTCGTCATTTGTAGGAGTTCGGCCCAATTCCTTTTCCAACTCACGGGTGGCGCGCAGGAACTTGTTCATGCTCTCGTTCATGTGCACCGGAATACGAATGGTGCGAGACTGATCGGCGATGGCGCGCGTGATGGCCTGCCGGATCCACCAGGTGGCATAGGTCGAGAACTTGTAGCCGCGCCGGTATTCGAATTTGTCGGCGGCGCGCATGAGGCCGATATTGCCCTCCTGAATGAGGTCGAGGAGGTGCAACCCACGATTTACGTATTTCTTAGCCACCGAAACCACCAGCCGGAGGTTGGCCTCGACCAGATCCTTCTTGGCCCGCTCGGCTTCCGCTTCGCCGTGGCGGATCACGGTCAGGGTGTGGCGCAGCTCGGGCAGCGAGGCGCCAGCGGCTGCCTCGCGCTTGCGGATCTCACGTTTCAACTCCCGCAGCCGGACCTGCAGCAGCGGGCTGTTGCGCGCCTCCAACTTTTTGATTTCGCCATCCAGGTGGTTGATCTCCTCCACCGCCCGCTCGATCTCGCGCGAGAAGTCCTTCCACCGGTTGCCCCTGAACGGGCAGCGCCGGATGGCCAGCGAGGTTTCCACTTTGGCCCGATTAAACTTACCGACCAGCCGCTTACGCGGTCTCTTGTTGGCCAGGGGCGTGGCTTCCACCTTCTCTTCCAGTTGCTGCTGTTTCTTGTGGAGTACGATCACGTCGGCGAACAGCTTGGAGGCATCCGCTCGCACCTTCAGATCCGCCGGAGACCCTTCTTCCACATCGCCCAAGTCGGCAACCGAATCCAGTTCGATGGCGCCCTTTTTCAAAGCCTCAGCCATGTCCAGAGCCACCCGCTGTACCACGGCCGAGCGGCTAATCGCCTTCTGCATCCGTAGTTTGCCGCGTTCCATGCGGCGCGCCAAGTCCACTTCCCCTTCGCGTGTCAGTAGCGGAACCGCTCCCATTTCCCGCAGATACACCCGCACCGGATCATCCGTGTAAATGGATTCTTCCACCGGCGGTTGATGCAGAAAGTCTGTCTCGTGCGCAGCCTCCGCATCGAAGAATTTGGCGTCCTCTTCGAAGTTCAGGCCCAGACTTTCCGGATTCTCAGCGAGAAAATGATCCTCAAAACGGTCCACTAAAGGCTCACCTCCCCAAAGGCACGCGTAAACATACGCAAGCCATGGGAAATAGGATATTTACTGAAATATGCTCGAATTGCGGGTTGTGCCCCGGCCACATCGCGCAACGGTCAGGCGCAGGGCGGATCTTCCAATCGATCATAGCACCGTTCCCCCACAAAGTTAAGCTCTATTTATAGAGATGTCTTCAGACTGATAAGGTTACACAAGATTCGCCGGCCGCCAAGACTCACGGCAGCTTCTGCCGCATCAGGTTCTTAAGCTCGTTGAAAAACGCCTCCTCGTCCTGAAAGTCCCGGTACACTGACGCAAATCGTACATAGGCGATTTTGTCAAGTTCCCTAAGTCCCTCCATCAGGAATTCTCCTATTTCTGTAGTTGAAATCTCCCGATCCGGTGAGTCGCTGACCTTCGCTTCCACCCGGTTCACCAGCTCGGAGAGTTTCGCCATACTAATGGGACGTTTCTCACAGGCTTTCAGCAACCCAGTCAACACCTTTTGGCGGTCGAACTTCTCGCGGCGGCCGTCTTTCTTGATTGCCATGTAGGGGACTTCGTCGATGCGCTCATACGTCGTAAATCGCCGCTCACAGGCAAGGCACTCGCGCCGGCGGCGTATGGCGTCGCCTTCCTTGCTCTCCCGGGAATCCACCACCCTGTCATGTAAGTGACTGCAAAAAGGGCACTTCATTATTCGCGTCCGATCCGGCGCAAGCTGCGCCAGTCCAGCCCTTCCTTAACCATGAGCATCAAACCGACCGGAACTATTACTACAAAGTTAAGAAACCAAATCAGAATGGCGAATGACGTCGCAGGCTCCAAGCGTATGCGGAATAGTTCGGTCAGAACCACTACCGCAACCACCTGCAAGCCGCCTCCGATCCCGGGAATCTGCACGGCCGCTCCAAACGAAATGAATCCCACAAAAATGAGGACATCCACAAAAGAGAAATGCAAAACCGCAGCGAACGAGCGGGCCAGACACCAGTAGGACGCGGCGATCAGCATCCATTCGAGCACGGAGTACAGGAAAATGGCCAGCAGTGCGCCATCGCTGCGGGTAGATTCCACTCCCTGGACGCACGCCACCAGCAGCTTCTCGGCGCGCGCGAAGTGCCGTTCCGGCCAAGAGCGGATTGCGTGGGTCAGGTAGCGGCGAACCGGTTCGGCGAAATGGCGCATGGCAAACAGCAGGACCAGCAATCCCAGACAGGATGCGGCGACAAAACGCCCACCGGCGGTTAGAATCCAAGCGATCCTGGGCCCCACGTGTACGCCAGTCGAAGTGATGCGCATCATGGCGAAGGCGAAGAGCAGAAGCGCCATTAGCAGATCGAAGATCCGCTCCAGCAGCCATGCCGCGAGTTGGGAAGGAAAGGGGACCTTTTCCTTGACCGCGATCAGGTACGGCCGCACGAACTCGCCGGCGCGGCCAAACAGAGTGATGGCAGTGAACCCGATCACCGTCGCTGAGAGCAGGTTGCCTATCGACGGGCGTGGTTTGAGCGGCTTCAGAAACACCGCCCAGCGCAAAGCCCGGACGTAGTACGCGGCGGCGACGGGCAGCAGCGAACCGCCAATCCAGATCCAGTCCAGGCCGGCCACCGCCGCGGCCGCCAGACGCCAATCGAAAACCGGGGCGGAGAATCGCCATACCAGACCAACTCCCACGGCGGCCACAGCCAGCCCGGCCGCGGCCCATTTCCACCAGCGGTGCTGTATCGGACCTCCTCAAGAGCGGCAAGCACGTCTCCGAAGCTGGGAGCAGCGCCTGTACAAGTATCTCAAAAGAACCGGAATACCGGGAAAAGATTGAACCTGGCACGAAAAAGCGTCGTTTCTTCATATGAAGGAACGGGAGTATGGCAACCGCGACGCTGATCTTGGGAGTCTTCCGGAATTCGCCAACCGGGCAGGATGCGCTGAGCGGGCTGGCGGGTACGCGGGGCAGCGGTGTGGTAGAACGAATCTTGGACCAGGATGCCTCTCTCGTTTCGCGATGCCTGCGCGGCGACGAGTCCGCGTGGGAGGACCTCGTCCGCCTGCACAGCCGCCGCGTCTATGGATTGTGCTACCGCTTCACCAACAGCGGCTCGGAGTCTCAGGATCTGACGCAGGAAGTTTTCCTGCGCGTCTTCCGCATGCTCCATTCCTTCCGCGCGGCGGAGGGCTCGTTCGGCACCTGGCTGGCGCGGCTCACGCGCAATCTTCTGATCGATCATTACCGGCGCACGCGTCAGGACCGGGTGACGGATTCGCTCGACGATCAACGCCCCGTCCTTGGGGATCGAAGCGCCGCGGCCACAGCCCGTGCGGACCAGGCGCTGGCTGGCCGCGAGGCCAGCGAGATTCTGCAGTCCGCGCTGCAGAAACTGTCGCCCGACCTGCGTGAGGCCGTCATCCTGCGCGATCTGCAGGAAATGGAGTACCGGGAAATCGCCCGGGTGCTGGCGATACCGGAAGGCACGGTGAAATCGAGAATCAACCGCGGCCGCGCTGAGCTGGGGCGGCTGCTGCGCAAGCGGAAGCTGGTAGTATGAACTGCGCCGAACTGGACATCCTGCTCTGCGAATACGTGGATGGCACGCTCGACGCGGCCACGCGGGCCGCCGTGGAGCGCCACCTGGCCGGCTGCCCTTCGTGCGCCGAGCTGGCGCGCGATTCCGCAGCCGCCGTCCGCTTCCTCGGGCGCGCCGCCGATGTGGAGCCTCCGGCCGAGCTGGTGAATCGCATCCTCTTCGCCGCTCCCTGGCGCCAGAACCCGAAATCGAAGCCGCGCAAGTGGCTGGCAGGGCTGCTCAGCCCCATCCTGCAGCCGCGCTACGTGATGAGCTTCGCCATGACCATCGTTTCGTTTTCGCTGCTGCGTTCGGTGATTCCGGTGCGCGGCATCCGGCCCGGCGATCTGCGTCCTTCGAAGGTTTGGGCGGGCCTGGAAACGCGCGTGGAATATGCCTGGGGACGCGTGGAGAAGTTTTACGACAATCTGAAAGTGGTTTATCGGATTCAAACCACGCTGCAAGATTGGCAGGAGCGGGAAGACGAGCAAGAGCCCGTGGCGCCGCTCCGCAAACCCGCGTTCAACGACGAGCGGAAGCTGCCGGTTGTCTCCGCTCCGCCGGCTGGGGAAACACAGGGCGGGGCAACTCCCGCCCAGCGACCGGAAACATCACACTGAGGGAAATGCCATGAACTGTCAAAATCATCCGGACGTAGCGGCAATCGCTTATTGCCGAACCTGCGGCAAGCCGGTCTGCGGCGACTGCCGGCGGGAAGCATCGGGCACTGTGTACTGCGCCGAGCATGCGCCGGCCGCCGCACCGCCGCCCTTCACCGCGGCGCCTCCGCCCTACACCGCGCCGCCTCCGCCGTACACCGCGCCCCCCTACGCGCCGCCCGTCGCGCCCTCACCCTATGTTCGCTCCGATATCCATCCCGGGCTGGCATTTGCACTGGGCTGGATTCCCGGAGTTGGCGCGATCTACAACGGACAATACGCGAAGGGCTTGATCCACGCGGTGGTCTGGGGCGTGTTGATGAGCATCGCCAACTCGGATGCCATTCGCGATATGCAGCCCATCTTCGTCATCCTGGTGGTCGCCTGGATGGCCTACATGGTGTTCGAGGCCTACCGCACCGCGCAAAAGCTGCAGCGCGGCGAGCCAGTGGATGAATACTCGAGCGTGCTCCAGTTGCGCGGCGGGCCAGGGCGTTTTCCCATGGCCGCCGTGGCGCTGATCGTGCTCGGTGTGCTGCTGCTGCTGCACACCCTCGACCTGGTGAACTTTGAAAGGATCGTGCCGTACTGGCCGGTGCTGCTGATTGTGGCCGGAGCCTATATGCTATGGTCGCGCTTTGCCGGCCAGGAGCCGGCGCCGGGAGAGATGCGCCATGAAAGGTAATCGCAACGTGTTCAGGGCCATCCGCGGACCGGTGACGCTGATCACGGTCGGGGTCCTGTTTGCCCTGCAGAACTTCACACCTTACGATTTCGGCCAGACTTGGCCGGTGTTACTGATCGTGTTCGGCTTGTTGAGCCTGCTGGCGCGGACCACGGCGCCGCAGCCCGCTCCGCCGCCACCGCAGTACGCATGGCAGCCCCCGGCATGGCAACCGCAGCCGTCCGCCAATCAGCCGGCGCCCGGCGGGTATCGCGCCACGTCCTATGCGCAGGGCCCCTATCCGCAACCGCCGGCCGGTGCCGATTCGGCTTCGTCATCCGGCCCGGCCAACCCGGATACGCGACCCGAAAGTTCCGCGCCGGGAGGTGCCGTATGAGACCACGTTCTCTCACCGGGCCGCTGATCCTGGTGATCATTGGCGGCCTTTTCCTGTGGCGCAATCTCCATCCGGAAGCGCCCATCTACGAGATCCTCGCGCTCTACTGGCCGTTCCTGCTGATCCTCTGGGGCGTGTTGCGGCTCATCGAAGTCGCCTGGCCCGGCTCTCCCTGGAGGAGCGGCTTCAGCGGCGGCGAGGTGGTGCTCGTCGTGCTGATCTGCATTCTCGGCTCGGCGATGTGGGCTGGCTACCACCACGGCATCCATTGGTCGGGAGAAAGCCTCAGCGTCTTCGGCAATGAGTACGATTATCCCGTCTCCGCCCAAGCTCCCGCCGCCGGGATGAAGCGCATCGTCTTCGACATCGCGCGCGGCAACATCAAGGTGACCGGCGCCGAGACGCAGGAGATTGCGGTGAGCGGCAACAAAACGATCCGCAGTTTTGGGCGGGAGGATGCCGACCACACCAACAACAACACGCCGCTCGAGGTGCTGCCCGAAGGCGATCACCTGCTGGTCCGCGCCAACCAGGATCGGGCGTCCGATAACCAGCGCATCTCCGACGATATCGAAGTGACCGTGCCGAGGGCCATGGCGGTCGAAGCCCGCGGCCGGCGCGGCGATTTCGAAATCGGCGACGTCGACGGCGACGTCGATCTGGGCGGCGACCATGGCGACGTGCGGCTCTCCCGCCTGGGCGGCAACGCGCGCGTGGAAGTCAGCCACAGCGATACCATCCGCGCCGTGGATGTGAAGGGGCGCATCGACGTGCAGGGCGAGGGGTCCGACCTCTCGCTCGAAAACGTGCAGGGGCAGGTCACCATCAACGGGGCTTTTACCGGCACTTTGGATTTCAAGAACCTGGCCAAGCCGCTCCAGTTCGAAGGCGCGCGAAACACCGAACTGCACGCGGAAGCGGTGCCGGGCGACATCAGTATGGATATGAGCGAATTCACCGCCAACGGGTTGGTGGGGCCGGTGCGGCTGATCACGCGCTCGCGCGATATCAAAATCGGCCGCTTCAGCCAGGCCATCACCATCGAAACCGAGCACGGCAACATTGAGCTCGATCCGGGGATGCCCCTGCCCGCCATTGAAGCGCGCTCCGGCGCCGGCAACATCGAGCTGACGCTGCCCGACAAAGCCGCGTTCCATCTCGAGGCCACGGCCGAACGGGGCGACGCCACCAACGATTTCGGCCCGCAGATTCAGAAAGACACTTCCGGACGCAGCGCCTCTTTGAAAGGCAACGTGGGCGACGGCCCGTCCATCAAGCTGACCGCCTCCCGAGGCGAGGTGGAAGTGCGCAAGGGCGACGAATCCGTACGCCCGCCCGACACTCCCGCCGCACCCGCTCCGCCCGCTTCACCAGCCTCCCCGGGAGCACCCAAGGCTCCGGCCAAGAATCTCAAAGACTCCGAGATCAAGCTGTGAACCCAGGCCGCGGGGCGGGTGTGTCCGCCCCGCTGCTGATTCTCTTCCTCGTCAACGTTCTCAATTTTTACGACCGGCAGGTGCTGAGCGCGGTGCTGGAGCCATTGCACCGCGGGTTCGGCCTTTCCGATACTCAACTCGCCGTGCTCGCCACGGCCTTCACGCTGCTCTACGCGGTGGCGGGCTTACCGCTCGGGCGGCTGGCCGACCAGTGGAGCCGCAAACGCCTGCTGACAATCGGCGTCAACGTGTGGGCGGCGCTGACCGCTCTCGACGGCCTCGCTTCCAGTTACGGGATGCTGCTGGCGACGCGCCTGGGGGTGGGGCTCGGCGAAGCCGCCTGCGCCCCGGTAGCCACAAGCTGGATTGGCGACCTGGTACCCGCCGGCCGCCGCGCGCGCGCCATGGCCATCTTCATGATGGCCGTCCCCGTGGGCGGCTTTCTCAGCTTCGCCGTGGGCGGCCCGGTGGCGCAGGCCTGGGGCTGGCGAATGGCGCTGGTGCTAGCCGCCGTCCCAGCAGTGGCGCTGGTGCCTGCGCTGGCGGTGCTCCGCGAGCCGAGGTGGGGCATTGCTTCAGCTTGCCAACGCCCGCTTGCGGGCGGGCGCTCTGCCAGCTTCCGGCGCTCCCGCCTCCGACCCGAGCCACGACCGCTCCGGTCAGAGCCGCGACCGTGAGGGAGCGGTCCTCCCCGAGCCAGCAACCCCGCCCGCCAGCAGCCTCAGCCCCTGGCTGCTGGCGCGCATCCCCGCCTTCTGGTGGATCGCCGCCTCCGGCGCCATCGTCAATTTCATGCTCTACAGCTTCTCGTTCTTTCTGCCGGCGTTTCTCACCCGCTATTACGGTCTCTTAGTAGCGCGCTCGGGCGTCTGGAGCGGAGTTGGATCGGGCGCCGCTGGCATACTCGGTGCGCTGGCTGCCGGATACCTGGGCGACCGAGTGGCGCGCGACCTCGGCCGTCGCCGCCTGCTGCTGGCCGCCGCCGCCTCGGCTCTCGCCGCCCCGCCGGCCCTGGCCGCCATCAGCCTGCCCGCCGGCAGCGTAGTCGCCGCCGTGTTACTCCTTATGCTCGCTTACGGCCTGTGGCAAACCTACTACGGCTTAGTCTACGCAGCTATCCAGGATATCGTGCCCGCGCAGTTACGCGGCACCGCCATGGCGACTTACTATCTCGCGATGTATTTATGCGGCGCTTCGTTCGGCCCACTAGTAACCGGCCGCCTCAGCTACCATTTCGCCCATGCGGCTGCTAACTCCGGCATCGCGCTCGAAGCCGCCCGCGCCATCGGCTTGCATCAGGCCATGTGTCTCATCCCCGCGTGCTCGGTGGTGCTGGCCGGGGTGTTGTGGATGGCAGGGAGATCATGGGAAGCACGACGCGACCCTCTATGAGCGCCGCGCCGGGAGCTCGTCGAGACATCAGTTCTTCACATCGATGTGGAGCACGTTCGAAGTAAGGCCGAGGCCCCCCTGCATGGGATGTCCACCACCCTTCCATTGGATCAAATGGGCGCCCGGTTTCGTGAACTTGTAGGTAGAAATCTCGTAATTGAAATCAACTCCTGGGCTGTCGATTACCAACCCGATATAGGAGTACCCGCCGTAGCTCGGTGAGGAGGCAAGCTTGCCATCGACATACTCCTCTTGAATCATCTTGGGCCCCATCACATAAATCCTGTGCCCCGCCTTTGGGGCTTCCAAGACATGAATGACCCTAATTTCCTCGCCGATTCGATATTGAGTTTTCGCCGTCATGATCGTTATGCGCTGTCCATCGTGGATTTCGCCTTTGTCACGGAACTGGGAATAAGCTCTCGCAACGATGACGTCCTCCTGTGGAGCCTTGACGAGCTTATCCCCATCCCGGACGTAGAGCTCGGAGGGCTTGTCCTGCAAATACTTCGGTATCGATCCAAGGACCGCAGCAAGGGCAACGCAGAATAAGCATTGGAAGGTTATCATGGTTATCAGCGAAACTGCCGCCACCTGACTTGGACCGCAGCCGCTTTCATTGTAGCGGCCTCTGCCATGTCCGGTAGTATTCCCACTCCCGGGACTCCACATTTGAAAACCAGCGCAGAAGTGCTCGAATTCGGATCGCTGCTTCAGCTCGTGGGCCGTTATGTGGCCAGCCCGATGGGGCGCCGGGAGCTGAAGAAGGTCGAGCCGCACACCGGCCGCGAGCGCCTGATCGACGACCTGGCCGATGCCGGCGAAGCTATCGAATATCTGCGCTCCGCGGCGCGCCCGCAGCAGGCAGCGCGCGGTGCGGCCATTCGCATCGATTTCGGCGGCCTGCCGGACGTGGAGCCGGCGGCGCAGAAACTGCACATCGAAGGCGCCGGCCTCGAACCCAAAGAGATCTTCGACCTGTTTGCGCTGCTCGATCGCGCGGCGGACGCGAAGTCGGTGCTCACCGCCGCCGCCGGGCGCTTCCCCCGGCTGGGGCTGCGCGGGCAATCGATCGGCGATTTCCGCGCGCTTCTCCAGGACCTGGAAGGCAAAATCCTGCCCGACGGCACGGTGGCCGATCACGCCAGTGTCGCGCTGGCGCGGCTGCGCCGCGATATGGAGCGGCAGAAGAAAGCGATTCAGGAATCGCTCGAGCGCTTCCTCAAAGCGCACCGCGAGGAGGGCATCCTTCAGGAAGAGTTCGTCACCATTCGCAATGAGCGTTTCGTGGTGCCGGTGATCGCCGGGCAGCGGCGCAAACTGGACGGAGTGATTCACGGCGCCAGCTCGAGCGGCCATACGCTGTTCGTCGAGCCGCTCGAAACCATCGACCTCAACAACGAGCTGGTGCGGCTGGGCGAAGAGGAAGCCCGCGAAGTGCACCGCATCCTGCTCGAAATGACGGACCGGCTGCGCGGCCACGCCGATTCCATCCGCGAGACGCTGTCGGTGATGGCGGAGCTAGATCTGATCTTCGCCAAGGCGCGCTTCGCGATCGAGTTCGATTGCGTCATCCCGCGCTTCGGCGAGCGGCTGCTGCTGCGCGAGGCGCGCCATCCGTTGCTCGAAGACGTGCTCCGGCGCCGCCAGCGCAAGCCCGTGCCGATCACTCTGCAACTGGCGCGCGAGCGGCGCACGCTGCTCATCAGCGGCCCCAACACCGGCGGCAAAACGGTGACGCTCAAGACGGTGGGACTGCTCAGCCTGATGGCGCAAGCCGCGCTGCCGGTGCCGGCAGCGGAAGCCGAGTTCCCGCTCTTCGAGCAGGTGCTGGCCGATATCGGCGATTACCAGTCGATCCAGGAAAACCTCAGCACGTTTTCGGCGCACGTCTCGAACATTCGCGAGATGGCGCTGGATGTGACGCCCGGCACGCTGGTTCTGCTCGACGAACTCGGCGCCGCGACCGATCCGGAAGAGGGCGGCGCGCTGGGCGTGGCGATTGTGGACCATTTCCGCGCGGCCGGCGCGTTCACGCTGGTTTCGACCCATCTCATGGCGCTCAAGATCTACGGCGCATCGACGGAGGGCGTGATCAACGGGTCGATGGGGTTCGACGAAAACACTTTCGAGCCGACGTTTCATCTGCAACTGGGGCTGCCCGGCAAGTCGGCGGGTTTGGAAATTGCAACCCGGCTCGGTATGCCGGAAGATATCATGCGACGCGCGCGGATGGCGCTGAGCGACCGCGAGCGCGATGTGACGCGATTCCTGAGCGAGCTGGACCGGCGTGTCAAGGAAACCCAGGCCCTGGAACAGAGCCTGCGCGACAAACTGATCGCCCAGGAGCACAACGAAAAAGAGATCGCCCGCGAGTGGGAACGGCGCGAAATCGTCAAGTTGAAAGAGCTGGAGCGCCGCACCGAGGAGGCGCTCGCGCGTTTTGAAGAGCACGCACGGGAAACCATCGAGAAGATCGCGCAAGACGGCGAGCGCCGCAAGGCCGAGCAGGAGGCGCAACGAAAGGTGGCCAAAGCCAAGCGCGAGCTGCGCGACGATTTCCAAACCACCGTTCTGTCCACCGAAGACGACTCGCGGCAGGACCGCATTCAGCCGCTGCGCATCACCGAGGGCGCGCGGGTGCGGCTGAAGGACGTGCGCGAACCGGCCCGCGTGAGCCGCTTCCTGGCCAACGACCGCATCGAGGTCGAGGCCGGATTCCTGCGCTTGCAGGTTTCGCGCGACGACGTGATCGAGGTGCTGCCGGAGTCGGGCGGCGCGGCTGCCAAGCTGCCGCAAGGGGTGACCTACAAGCCGGCTCCGCAGTTGACGCCGGCGTTCCAGGAGATCAACGTGATCGGCCGCCACGCCGAGGAAGCGCGCGACGCGGTGGACGAATTCCTCGACCGCGCCGTGATGGCCACCGCGTCCCGGGTGCGCATCGTGCACGGCCACGGCATGGGCGTGCTTCGCAAGACCATTCAGGAGCTGCTCGGCAGCCATCCGCACGTAGCGAAATTCTATCCCGCGCCGCAACAGGAAGGCGGGGCGGGAGCGACTATCGTCGAGTTGCGGGAATAGGTGGGGTGGCGCGGGCATCAATCGACGTGCGGCTGGCAGAGTCGGGGAGTAGAGTAATGGGAATGGATCCAATCCCACTCATCGCGAACGACGCGCTGCTGACGTGGGTCGAAACGCTGACGGGCCTCGATAAGGGCCGCATTTGTGAGTCGGCACGGCGTGTCGCGGACTGGGATATTCGCAGCTTAAATCAGGAGCTACTGGCTGTTCCCAATCTCGACAACGCCGTTGCCGTCTTTCGATTGAGCGAAGCCTTTGAATCTCTCAGGGCAGCAGGCGTCCCCGAGAGTAAGCTTCTGGCCAAGCTACGACGGGATCGCGAAGTTTGGCCAACGTGGGCGGAACTTCGGGCGGCAGCCCTATTACTGCGTCTCACTGCGGCGCGAATCAGCCTTGACCTCGGCACGGGCTTGGGTAAGCATACTGATTTCACCATTTCTGTAGAGCGCGGCCCGGCTGTACCGATCGAATTCAAGGCGATCAGCCTCTCGGACGAGGAGCGTGAATTTTGCCGTCGCATCAAAGGAGCCCTGGATGGCCTTCTCCCGTCTCGCGGCTTCATCACGCTCCATGCCCCTCTCGACGTCGCTCCGATCAGCCCCGATACACTCCTACAAATACGCGCTGCTGCGGCCTCTAGCATCCCAGAACTGGCCACCCACCTTCAGGGGCTTGCCGGCGTGACTATCGTCGGCCATGGGGGCGAGGCAAATTATGCCCGACGACTCGGATTGCGCCTGATCAATGAGGTTGCATCGCAGATCCCGGCGAACAGGCAGGGCTGGGCGGCGTTCTATTGGACTAACGGCGCGCCGATCACTGCCGTTCTGGAGTCGCTGCGACAAATTGGTTTTCCTAAAGGTCTGGCTGGTATTATTTTACTTGGGGACTGCCTGGCGTTTCCCGATCCCATTCTTCACTCCTTTACTTCCGTAGTGGCGGCCAGCGCCTTCGATGCGGATCACGTCAGTCGGCTCGCGATCAGATCGGAGACGGACAATGCCTTCGCGGGGAACGTGCTTAGACGGTTCGAAGATTCTTCTGGCGTTCGCGCAACTTTGCTCTGTGCCACGGAGGGAGAAGCGAGGATTGAACTGTGTCGCCGTGACGGCCAACAGCGAATCCTGCCGTTCAACCTTCTCGTTGACTCCGATCCCCCTGTAGGCCCGAGTCGAAGAGCAAGTGAGACCCCGGAGGAGATCAACGATCCCGTTTCCGTGACTAGTCTGACTCGGTCGATGTTCGGAATACCCGGCGATGCGGGCTCGAAAGGTTAACCAGTCATCGCGACCATATCCGTGAGCCAGATTCGACGAGCCGCGCCCGCATTACTCCCCTTCCCCTTCCGGCGGTTCCCACGCATCCAGCAGCTCCGGATTCTTGGCGAAGCGCTTCAGGACGCGCAGGATTTCGCCCGAGCGGAAGCCGGCGTGGAGCAGCCGGCGGTACGCGGCGGCCATGTCTTTGTCTTCTTCGAAAAGGCCCTCGCGCACGGCGAGGCGATACTTGCGGCGAAGCCAGTCCTCGATCAACGCCGTCTCGTCGACGCCCGCATACACGCCGCGCACGGTGCGCTCGGCCAGCGCGGGCGCCACGCGGCGGCGGCGCAAATCCTGCACTACGCGCGTGCTTCCCAACTTGTCGCCGGAGAGGCGCGCGGTGGCGAAGGATTCGGCGAAGCGACGGTCGTCCAGGTAGCCGAGATCCTTGAGGCGCGCCACCGCGTTGTCCGCGTCGGCTTCCCGCCGCGCGCGGCGGCGCAGTTTCTCGCGCAGCTCTCCGGTGGAGTACGCTCTGCCCGCGAGGAGCCGCAGTGCGTAGGTCCACAATCGTTCGGCGTCCAGGCGCCGGTCCGGTTTTTCCGCCATGGTTGGGGGTTCCTATGCGGAGTATACTGAAAATTGGCTCGGATAGAGACGGGTGAGCCGAAGGAAACAGGAGGCACACGATGGATAAGAACGGACTTTCGGCATTTTTGTTGGGCCTGGGCGTGGGGGTCGGCATCGGCATATTGTTCGCTCCCAAGTCCGGAGAGGAAACGCGCGAGTATCTGCGCAGCAAGGCAAATGAAGGCGGCGACTTGCTGAAGCAGCGCAGCGCGGATCTGAAGCAGACCGCGGCCGACTGGGTCGACAAAAGCAAAGAGGCCCTGAACCGCCAAAAAGAAAACCTGGCCGACGCGGTGGAAGCGGGAAAGCAGGCGTACCGTGAGGCGCGCGCGCCGCAGGCGAACGAAGGGAACGCTTAGCATCTAATTCGGTGGCGGGACGGAACTGACGGCATGAGCGACGAAGTTTTTCGCTGGATCGTAAGCGCTGGGGTGTTGCTGGTGGCCGCTGTGTTCGTAGTGCAGGCGCTGACGGCGGTGGCGATTTCCCGCGCGTTGCGCCTGATGCAGGGAAAGATCGCCGGTTTTCTGGCCAGCGCCGAACCCGCCGTTGCACGCCTGGACCCGATGATCGAGCGCGCCACCGTGTTGATGGACACGGCCACGCCGCAGATCAAGATCGCCGGCGCGACCATTGAAAAAGCCGGTCCGGCCCTGGAGAGGGCGCGCGTGACAATCGACAAGGCGGCTGCCGCCATCGACCGCGCCGGGCCGCTGATCGATCAGGCCAAGACCACGCTGGCCAACGCTAATCTGGCGATTGAGGAAAATCGCCCGAAGGTTTCGGAAATCACCGAGCAGGTGGCCGGGATCGCACGCACCAGCCGCGAGCAGGTGGATCGCCTGGGCGCGCTAGTGGAGGATGCCGGCGACCGCGCCCGCGCGCGGCTGGCGCAGATCGACGACACCGTCACCGACGCGGTGGAGCAGGTGGGCGAAGTGGGCAACGCGCTGAAGCGCGCGGCCATGCGCCCGGTGCGCGAAGCCAACGGCGTAGCGGCCGGAATTTCAGCCGCGGTTTCCACTTTTGTCAAAGGCCGCAAATATCCTCCCGACATGGCGACCCAGGACGAGGAGATGTTCATCTGATGCCGCTCAAAACAGGTTGACGTCGAGACCTGCGATGAAGTGGATGCCGGGAATGACGAGGTCGGGCAACTCGCGGTCGTTGGTCAGGAAGAGATCTACCCCGGTGTGCGCCGCACGCGCGAGGTGTGTGGCACCGGCCGGCATCACCCGAGAGTGGGCGCAAACCTGGCCGTAGCGCCACATTTGCCGGTCAGACAATTTGACGCTATTCTTGCGACTGGCCGCGCGGCTCCGCGGACTCCGGCGGCTTACACCCTGGCGGCGTGCGTGGACCTGCGCTCGGCTACGTATTGGCGGAGACGCGCGTGGAACGCCGCAGCCAGTGCGGTCTGCGCGGCTAGCGTACGGCCCACTTTGGCGCCTTCGATTTCCAGCACCGGCAGCAGGTCGCGCGTGGTGGAGGTGATGAACACTTCGTCGGCGGCTTCCAAATCGGATGGCAGCAGCGGCTTCTCCCCAACCGCGAGGCCCGGCACGCGGATTTCGTCGAGCAGCACTTCGCGGGTGACACCAGGCAGGCAGCCGGAGCTGAGCGGCGGCGTCCAGACCTGGCTCCCATTGGCGATAAAGATGTTGGCCGAAGTGCACTCCGACACCTCGCCGCGCTCGTTGAGCAGGATCACTTCATCGAAGCCGCGCTGCTGCGCGTTTTCAAGCCAGGTGAGATTCATCGCCCAGGACAGGATCTTCGTGCCGGCAAACTCGCAGGCGGCGTGGCGCGCCTGCGGCTGGACGGCGAGCTTGACGCCATGGCCCCAATCCTTGGTATCGGCGGTGAGCGCGATCAAGTCGCTCGAGCGGCCGGTCGAAGGGCCGGCCCACATGCCGCCGCCGTTGCGGACAATCGCGACGCGGAGAGTCGAATTGTGGGCGCGGTTGGCTTCCACCAGTTCCAGCAGCCTGCCGCGCAACACGTCGGGACCTTCGAGCAGCGGCACGTGAAACAGCGCGGCATCGCGCTGGATGCGGGCCCAGTGGCGCTCGAAAGCGAACAGCACGCCTTCGGACACGCGCAGCGTGCTGAAAACGCCCCAGCCCGCCAGCAGACCGACTTGCCCCGCCGCCAGCGTTTCGGCCGAAGCTTCCTGAATGCGATCGTTGTGAAGAATAAACCGGTGCACCACGTTCCCATTCTATCGCGCGGCGGTTGGCAGCTCGTGGTAACGCCGCCTGGGCTCCATCCGGCGGAGCGCTGCCGCCTACCTCATGGGCCACTCTATACCGAGCAGAAACTGGCCCTCGTTCCGCGGCACCGTCAAGTAATACGAGGCATCGTTGGGAGAAGGACTCGATGGGACCTCGCAGCGCAAATAGCGGAGTTCCGGGGTAATGCGGATTTTCCAGAGGCCAATTCCGATTCCGCCACCCAGCACCCATGCCTGGTCGTGCGCGTGCCAACCTACCGAAGAGAACGTCACATCTGGATCAAATGGAGGAAACCCGTAGTTGATCGTGTTGATCTTTCCGCTGGCATATCGCGGCTCGAATCCCAGTGACAGAAACGGATGCGTGCGAGCAACCGGTAAACGGTACTTGACTAGAACGGGAAACGCCCACGAATTGGCAATGGTACGGCTCACCCATGACTCGCCTATCAACCAGAAATTCAGGGTGTTTCCGAGGCGGCTATAGAGCACATCGGCCTCTAATGCAAAGTGAAGTGGCAGCCCCACCTCGATTTTCGGACCGACCAGGTACGGCTTGGAATCCGAGGAGCCGGAATAACCCGCGTAGCCCGGCGGGCCGTAGTCCGGTGAGTCTCCCGTGAGCCGGAGGCCGCCTTCCGCCCCGATGGTCAGGTGTTGAGCCGATGCGGGGATGGCGAGGCATAGCAATGTGAGTGCTTTGCGCATGACAGTTCTAAGACCCGCGGGAGGTGCGTTTACACTACACCGCGCCGCGGTTCTTGGAATGACTCGGACTTTACCGGGAACGTCCAGCGTCGCGTGGTCGCGTAATCACCAAGCCGGCACCGTGCCCGCCGCCCTGACGCGCGGCCTCGACAGGCGACAAAAACCGATCGTCTGTCCTACCCCTGACAGACCGCAGCACGCCGCTGCTGCAACTCGGGACGGTACTCCGGCGGCACCAGCAGCGTCAGGGCGTCGGGAACGATGCGGATCTCGGCCGGCAGGTGGCCCGCGAATTCGCCATCGATTTGCAGGAACACACGCTGATCGAGCGGCTGTGGCGCCGATACGCGGCGGGCGCGCAGCACCACGATGCCGGGCACGCCATCCATCCGATTGGCGACCAGTCCCGCGAAATACCGGACATAACGCAGCGTGGTGCGGCCCTGGAACAAGACGAGCTCGAAATGGTCGTCGAACAAGCTGACATCGCGGGCGATTTCGAAATCGCCGCCGTAATTGCGGACCTTGCTGACCAAGGCAAACGAGCAGTGGTGCGTCACGCCATCGGCCTCGATGGAGAATTCCGGCAGGCGGCGCCCCAGCAGGCTCCAGCCGGCCAGCCAGTACGCCAGCTTGCCGATGCGCGCCTTTAACGGCGCGCTGACGTGGTAGACGATCTGGGCATCCAGGCCGATGCCCGCCATCAGCAGAAAATGCCGGGAGACCGCGCCGGCTTCCGAACTGACTTGCCCTATCGAAATGCGGTGCGGGCGGCATTCACCCAGACGGCGCGCGGCGTCCAGGAAATTGCCGCCGAGTTTCATCTCCATCGCCAGCACGTTGGCGGTGCCCGCCGGCAGCACTCCCAGCGGCACCTGGGAATGCACCATGCCTTCGGCCACTTCGTTGAGCGTTCCGTCGCCGCCGGCGGCCAGAATCAGGTCCGCGCCGCGCTCGATCTGCTCCCGCGCCAGCGCGCCCGCGGTGCGCGGACCGGTGGTGGGGCAGCACGTGACCTGGTGCCCGTCTTGTTCCAGGATTTCGGCGGCGCGCGCAACCAACGCGCCTCCCTTCCGCCCCAACTTGCCCGCGCACGGGTTATAAATGAGGACGGTCTTACTGTAGCTGGTGATGGTGAACTCTCCCATTCCTCGTTAAATTATAGATGAGAGCACAATGAAAGATTTTGCAGGGGAGGCCGAGAAGCTGCGCGCCGAGTTGCGGCGCCACGAGCATCTGTACTACGTCCTGGACCAGCCGGAAATCAGCGACGCTGAATACGACGCCCTGATGCGCCGCCTGCGGGAACTGGAGGAGGCGCATCCGGAGCTGGTTTCTCCCGATTCGCCGACCGGGCGGGTGGGCGGCAAGCCGCGCGAGGGCTTCGTCAAGGTTCGCCACAGCGCGCCGATGCTCAGCCTCGACAACGCGCTCAACGAAGGCGAGCTGCGGGATTTCGACCGCCGCGTGCGCGAACTGCTGGAGGGCGCAGCTTACGCGTACGTGGCGGAGCTGAAGCTGGACGGCCTTTCGATGGCCGTGCAATACGAGGAAGGCCGCCTCCGCCAGGCGGTGACCCGCGGCGACGGCACGGTGGGTGAGGACGTCACCGAGAATGCGCGTACCATCCGTTCCCTGCCGCTCCGCGTGGATTCCGCATGGCCGGCCTTCGAGGTGCGCGGGGAGACGGTCATGAACCGGCGCGCCTTCGAGCGCCTCAACGCCGAGCGCGACCAGCAGGAGCTGTCGCGTTTCGCCAACCCGCGCAACGCCGCGGCCGGCTCCCTGCGCGTGTTGGAGCCGCGCATCACGGCGTCGCGCCGCCTGGATTATTACACGTACTTCCTGATGACCGGCGGCCACTTCGCGCTCCCCAGCCATTGGGCTTCGCTCGATGAAATGGTCCGCCTAGGTTTCAAAGTCAACCCCCATCGAAGGCTGTGCTCCGGCGTGGACGAGGTGCTCGAATTCTGCGCCCACTGGGAAGTGCACCGCCAGGATTTGCCTTACGAGATCGATGGCGTGGTGGTGAAGGTGGATTCGGTGGAGCAGCAGAACGCGCTCGGCTTCACTGCGAAAGCGCCGCGCTGGGCCATTGCTTACAAGTACCCGGCGCGCCAGGAGCGCACTACGGTGGTCGGGATCGAAGTGCAGGTGGGCCGCACCGGGGCGCTTACCCCGGTCGCGCATTTGCAGCCGGTGACGCTGGGCGGCGTCACGGTTTCCCGCGCCACGCTGCACAATGAAGACGAGATCGCCCGCCTGGGACTGAAGATCGGCGATGAGGTGATTATCGAGCGCTCCGGAGACGTCATCCCCAAAGTGGTCCGCGTCTGGGCGCAGGGCAAAGGCCGCACGGCCTTCGCGATGCCCGTCAACTGCCCGGTTTGCGGCGGCAGAGTGGTGCGCGAAGAGGGCGAAGCGGCGCGGCGCTGCATCAACGTGGACTGCCCGGCGCGGCTGAAGGAATCGATTCTCCACTTCGCGTCGCGCGGCGTGATGAACATCGACGGCGTGGGCGAGGCGCTGGTGGATCAGCTCGTCGACCGCGGCCTGGTCAAGAGCGTAGCCGATCTCTACCAATTGACCGCCGAACAACTGCTGTCGTTGGAGCGTATGGGCGAAAAGTCGGCCGCCAACGTGCTCACTAACATCGCCCGGTCCAAGCTGAATCCGCTGCCGCGGGTGATCGCCGCGCTGGGAATCCGTTTCGTCGGCGAGCGCACGGCGACGCTGCTGGCCGAGGCGTTGGGCAGCCTGGACGCCCTGGCGGCAGCCAGCGCCGAAGAGTTGCAAGGCGTGGAAGAGGTCGGGCCCAAGGTGGCGGAGAGCATCCTTCAGTTCTTTCGCGAGCCCCGCAACCGCGAGCTGGTGGAGCGGCTGCGCGCCGCCAGTCTCGATTTCACCTACGTCTCGGAACGGCCCACGGGCGGCCCGCTCGATGGCCTCACCTTCGTGCTGACCGGCACCCTGCCCAGCCTCAGCCGAGATCGGGCCAAGGCTCTGATCGAGCAGGCGGGCGGCAAAGTGGCCGGGTCGGTGAACAAGAAGACCAGCTATGTGGTAGCGGGCGAAGACGCCGGATCGAAGCTGGATAAAGCGCGCGCGCTGGGAATCGCCGTGGTGGACGAGCAAGAACTGCGGCGCTTGATGGAAGTCCGCGAGTGACGCGGGACGGGCGCGTCCGGAGAGCGCGGCTCGCGTTACGGGTGGTCGTCCTGCATCAGCTTGCTCACGCGCTTCAGATTGCTCCTGATCTCGTCGGTGGCGTCGACGATTTGGCTCGTGTCATAGATTACGCGCGGGGTCAGGAAGATAATCAGCTCGGTGCGCTGGGTGCTGACGCTCTTGCTCCCGAACGCCATGCCCAGAATCGGGATACGGTCCAGAATCGGGACGCCGCTCAAGGATTCGGTTTTGGATTCCAGAATGGCACCGCCGATGGCAACCGTGTCGCCGTCCTGCATAGTGATCTGCGTGCTCATGGAGCGGTTCGAGAACCCCTGGCCCAAGTTGTTCGACGCACTAGCTGAGGGAGCGCTTACCTGCTGGTTGATGATCATCGTCACCACGCCGCTCGAGTTGATATGGGCCAGGATGTCCAGCGTCACTCCCGTGCTCTGGCCGCTGATGGTCTGGGCGAAAACCGAGTTGCCACTCGATTGCACGCCTGCCGCCACGCCCGAGGACGTGGCCACCGGAATCTGGCTACCCACGTTCATGGTGGCCGGCACGCTGTCGGTGGCGATGATGCTCGGCGACGAAATCACTTTGGCGCGACCGACACCTTCGTTCGCTTGGAGCAGCCCCAACAGTTGCTTGCTTTTCCCCACCACCATGCCGGCCGTCAACGCCAGGCCGCCCGAACCAACCGCGGCGAACGGCGCTAGCGACGTCGTGATCCCGCCGATCAGACTCTGCCCGTTGGTTTGCGGCGTGACACTATTGTTCGTTAGGGAGCTGCAGCCGGTGTTTCCCGCCGACTGCAGACAGCTTTGCAAGCCCGCCGCGAAACTGCCCGTCAGATCCACCTCGTAAATCTTGCAGTCGATCAACACCTGGCGAGGCGGCACATCTAACTGGCGTAGCAGATTCTGAATCTCCTCCCACTCCTGCGGCGTTCCCTGAACCAGCAGTGTGTTATCGAACGGATTGGGGATGACGTGCGGCATGCGGGCGGCCTGCTCGCCGGCAGCCCCCTGGCCCAAGTAGCTCCCGGTGCGATCGGCCGCGGCTGGCTGCGCCAGGCCACTGGAGGCCGTACTCTGCATCGGCACGGGCGTCGCTTGCGTCTGATACGCACCGTAACCGCCGTAGCCGCCGTAGCCGCCATACGGATTACCGGACATCCCGCCGTAGCCGCCAAACATGTTGCCGTAGCCCATCCCCATAGAACCGCCGTAGCCCATGGAGCCGCCGTAACCGGTGGAGCCACCATAGCCCATGCCACCGCCATAGCCGCCACCACCCATGCCGTAGCCCGTGCCATTCAAGCCGAGCCCCGAAGCGTACATGCTGTTGTTAGATTGCTGCGCCAATCCGATCAGCGCCATCGGATTCCCGGTGTACAGCGCCATGATGGCCATTGCTACCGTCTCGGCGCGGCCGTATTTCAAGCGGTACACCCAGTTACTTGTCGATCCCGAAGTCACCTTCACCGGGATGTCCAGTTTTGCGATCCACTTTTGGACTTCGGCGAAAATACCTGGATTGGGCGCCACGGCAATCAGGATGTTGATGCGGTCCACCGGAATGAACCGCACGGCAGCATTCTTCTCGGAGAGCGAATAGGCTTTGAAGACTGTGTCCAGCTCCTTGGCCAGGTCGGTGGGGCGGCTGTTCTCGACATCGAAAAGGCGCACACGCTTGGTCGCGAAGGTGTCGCTGTCAAACAGCCCAATCAGTTCCATCGTCCGCCGCATGTTGCGGCTGTTGTCCTCGAGAATCAGCAGATTCGCCGGATCGTAGGTGGAGTGCGTGGCGCCTTCGCCGTAGAATGGCGTCAGCAGTTTGTCCATGTCCGTGGCGGTGGCGTACTTGAGGAAAATCAGGTTCAGAATCATCTGCTCGTCGTCGGGCAGCGTTTTGGCGTCCGCGTTGATGATCGGCGTCAGCGGAAGCTGGGACACGGCGTTGACCGGCACGATCCGGTACAGGTCGCCCACCTTCACGATGGTGGCGCCATTGACCCGCAGGATGGTTTCCAGCAGCGGCATCAGATCCACCGGCTTCACTTCGCCATAGGTGTGAATGGTGACCGAGCCTCTCACTCGCGGATCGATCAGGATGTTGATCTTCAGCATCTTGGCGATCAGGTTGACCATCTCGATGAGGTTCACGTTGTCCATCGAGAGCAGGCCCTGGTCGGCCATTTTTGGCGTCTGCGCCGGCGCGGTGGCCTTAGCGGGTGCGGGCTGCTGCGGCTGGGCCGGCGCCGGTTGCGGCGGCTGCTGGGGCTGCTGCGCTTGCCGCTGCTGCATGATCTCCTCGATCGATCTCGACGGAGCCTGCGCCAGCAACGCCGGAATCATGGCGCCGGCGACCACCAGCGAAAGAAAGGAACTGCGGCGCATCGGTTACTCCCGCCCGCCTGCCGGGGCCGCCTGCTCGAGCGCCCAGCAGGCTTGCTCCGCCGGGTCCAGCTCCGATTTCTTGGTCCGCCACCGGTAAACGCCGAAGGGTCCCGTCCGTTCAAAGCGGACAGCGTCGCCATCGTCCCAGGCCCTGGTGTTGGCCCACACCTCGGCGCGCACGGGACCCGCCGATTGGGCTTCCACCCGCGTAATGCCGAACGGGGTCCGGCGATAGATCCACGTCTTACCTTGCGCGTCGGTATGGCGGTAGAGGTTGGACGCCACCGCCACCGCACCAGCCGGTATGGCGAGCGGCGCCGTCCCGCCGGCCGGCTCGGCCGCCCGCAGCGCCATCATCGAAACCAAAAGCATCAAAAATGTTTTCATCGTTCTCTCCCGGATCTACTCACTTCGCGCAGGTATCGGCCGGTAGCGCCCAACCTTCACTGCGCCGGCTCCCACAAACAGGCCGCACCGAACGGCGTGGGACTCATCACCTTGCGGTAGCCGTCCACCACCGATCCGACCGGCGACGTGTCGCCCGGGTTGCAGAGTTTGACTCCGAAGCGGGTCTGTTCGCCGGGTCCTTGCACCGCGGGCGGCGGCGGCGCGGGCGCCAATGCGGGAGGAGGCAATTCGGTGCGCGCCGCGGCAGCCTGCACGGCGGGGCTCGCGTTATCTTCTAACTCGTCCACCGATTTGTGAATCACCTGGTCTCCCCACGCAAACTCGATCTCTTTTGTACTGACGCTGCGCAGCGTGAATTCGCCGATCGTCTCACCCGGACGCACGGCTTCATGCGCGGACGCTTTCGTGACGCTGAGGATGGCGATCGGCCCTCCACCCAGATTCATGTATCCGTGATAGACCGGCAGCGGCGGCACCGGCGGCGGTGGCGGCGGCGGCGGGGGCGGTTCGATCGGAACGTTGGGATCGCGCGAGCGGTCGAGCAGGTCTTTCTGCGCGACATCCTTGAAAGCGGCCGGCAGCACCGCCGGCGGGTTGGGCAACGGTTGCCAGGGCGGCATCGGCGGCGCGGCCACGCGGCGCCCCAGCGTCGCGGCCTGGTGCGCCCTGGCGGCGCGCCACGCGTCCCGCAATTCGACAGTGGCCCATACCACGGCGCACGCCAGGGCCAGATTGAGGACGATCCAAAACTTGCGATTCACGCTCCCTGCCCCCCTTTCTTTTCGGGCAACAACTTGCGCGCCACCAGCGCGCCCACGGTAAGATGCACCTGTATGTTTTTCTTCTTGTCGTTGCCGCCGTTGAGGCGGAGCTCGTTGGTGGCCAGTATCTGCGGCTGATCGGCCAGCGCCGCCATCAGGTTCACCAGTTGATCGATGCCGCAGACGAAAGCCACCTCCACGCTGACTTCGCCGTAGTCGCCGCTGACCACCAATTCGCCCATCCGCTCCACGCCTCGCACCTCGATGCCGTTTGCCTTGGCGATGGCCTGCACCAGCTCGAGCAACTGGGCCTGCGCCTGGGCCTTGGTGTCGGCCTTGAGGATGCCCTTTTCGCGGGTGGCCAACTCCGCCTGCGCCTGGCGGAGACGCGCTTCTTTTTCCGGCACGGAGGCCGCCTTGACGCGTAACGATTCCAGCCGGTTCTCGGCGATGGGAATGGCTTCGGCGGCGGCAACCGTTCCCGCGTCCGAGCCCGCAAACAGGCCGAACCGCCAAGCCGCGGCGGGAATCAACAGCGCCGCGCCCGCCACCAGCATCGCCCGCGAGCGGCGGTCCAGGTTTCCGATCGTCATGGCCTCCCCCTGCTGGTGTGGATCTGGAACATCTCTCCGGTGCCTGCCGCGGCGTGCTGGTCCATATCCATCTGCGAATTCCGGAACAGCGGAGAAGAGTCGAGAATTTTCAGCAGCGGCGCGGCCTGCGGCGCCTCGCCGTTGATGCGCGCGGCATCGCCCGTCAGTTCGATGGCATTGGTCCACGCCGGCGGCTCTACCAGCCGGGTGAGCTCGTTGAGCGCGTCCAAATCGGCGCGGGTGCGGCTGCGATACTGGTCGAGCAGCGCGGTGCGGGCGCGCGTTCGTTCGGTTTCCCGGTCCAACGCGGCGGCGCGCACGGCGCCGGGTTGGACGCGCGCGATTTGGGCTTCGAGCCTCTTCAGATAGCGGCGATCTTCGAACTTCGGCCATGCAATCATGCCAATCAGCACCGCCAGCGCGAGGCCGGCGAGCACTGCGGTGGGAACAAACATGGCGCGCGAACTCGAGCGCCGGTACTCGCGCGGCAGGACGTTCGCCGCCGGCGCCAGCCGGGGACAGGCCCCTGCCAGCGCCGTGGCGTACGGCAGTGCGTTGCGGGATAAATCGTTCTCCACCGGATTGACGCTGGGCCGGGGCAACAATTCCTCCAGCGTCATCGGCTGGGTTTCCGGCGGCAGGCGCAACTCGGCCAGAGCCAGCGCCGCGGCGCGTTCCGGCGGCATCTCGAACTCGGCGGAAAACACCGGCCGCGCCGGGCTTTCGCCGTACACTTCCACCGCGCCCGCCGGCGTGCGGCCGAGCCCCACGAAGCCCTCCCCGTCGCGATGGCCGTTCAGGCGGACGGCCGCATGCACCGCGGCGGCGGAGAAGGTGAAAGTGGAAACCGCGACGCCCGCCGCGGTGAACAGTTCCATGTAATGTTCGATCGCGGCGCGCCGCGCGATACCCAACAGCACGCCGCCCGAAGGCAGCGGGGACCAGCCCCATACCACGTCGTCGTCGCCGTAGGGATGCAGCATGTCGATTTGCAGCCGGATGGCGCTCTCCGTATCGCGGGCCGCGACCCCCGGCAGCGCCAGTTGGCGGACAATCGCTACGCGGCGCGGCAGCAGCACGGTGGCGCTCAGGTGGCCGGCGCCGGCGGATTTCAAGAAGCGGCTGTATTCGCCGCCCCATTCCGCGGCGGGAAGCCCCGCGAAACCCTCGATGACGAGTCGTCCCAGCACCCGGACGCCGGTCGGCCGCACCCGCGCCACTACCACCTCCAGGTCCGTGGCTCCGATGACGATGCCCACGCCGGAGCCGAATTCGAGCAGCTTGCGCGCGTCTTTGGGAATTGCGAACGGCATCGCGATCATTCGCTCCACGCCGTGTCGTACCAGCGCAAAATGTGAATCGGGGCGTCATAGCCCGGCGGCATGTACTTGACTGTCGCCGCCAAGGTGCGCCGCAGGTCGGAGAAGTGCCCGTCGTCCAGGCGCAGGCGCGCCGTCGCCCGCATGGTGAGGATGGAGTGGCCCCCCACCCGCAGCCTGCCGGCAGCCTCACCCGCCATTCCCGTCACGTCTCCAAGCTGATCCTGCAGAATGGGACCCGCGTTGCGGCGCGCCAGCACCGCGGCAATCGCGGCCGGGTTCATCCCCACCGCGGCCAGCACGGCCGGCGAGGCGGTGTTCACATCCACCTGCGAACCGCGCCCATAGACCGAAAGGCAGTCCACCAGCCCCGGACGGCGCGCCAGATGCATGCCGCCGGCCGCGTCTTGCTGCGGGCTATAGGTTCCATAAAACAGTTCGGGTGTTACGCCGGGCACGGACAACAGTTCCTCAATCTCTTGTAAGGACGCGCCCGAGGGCCGAAAAGACGGCCTCTGCGTCAGTTCCGGTGGACCGCCCGCGCCGGAGCGCGCCTGGTCGATCGAGTGCGCCAGCGCGTCCGCCCGGACCTCGTCCAAACCCAGCGCCATTCCCAGGCGGGTGAGATCCTCGAGTGTGGCCCGGTTAACGTTCAGCTTGGCCGTTTCGGGAATGAATTCTACCCGCACGTCGCCGCTGGCGAAATGGTAGGTCACCTGAGTGGCCCACTCGGGGATGGTGCGCGCGGCGGGGTTCTGGATACCCCACAGAGCCTCGACCGCGGCGCGATCGATGCCCGCCGCCGCCAGGTAGTAGCTGCGCAAGCCGTCGAGCGCGGTGGACGTGCGCTCGGTTTCTCCGTGAATCGTGGTCGCCAGCGAAAACCCGATCGCCGCCAGCGCAGCCGAAAGCCAGAGCACCGCCAACAGCGCGCTGCCGCGGCGCGCGCGGGGGACACGCGGACCCTGCGCCATGTCAGAAGTCCTCATAATGGATATTCCACGCGCGGTGGATGCGGATCGGCGCCGTCACCGTGACCGGCTGCAGGTGCGAGGGGTCGGCTACGAGCGGCGCCATTTCCACCCGAATCGCTACCGGCCAGCCGGTGCCCGTCGCGCTGGCCGCCCACTGCGGCGGCAGGAACTGGGGTTGCCGCGGGGGCGCCACCAGATAAGAGAACCGGCAATAGGCCAGTTGATCCGCCAGCACAAAAGACTTTGGACTGGCTACGGGGATCGGAAATTGCGCCATCAACCCGCCCAGCGGATCGGGTATCATATCGGCGCACGCGCGGCCGGCGCCAATTCGCGTGTAAGGCGTCTCGTTCACCACCAGCCGCACTCCCGCACCCTCCTCGCCCGGAATCACAAAAATCTCGAGGATCTGCGCCGGGCCGCGCCAGCCTTGCTGCAACGAGAATGTGGAAACCAGCCGCATCGCCTGCGGCTCGGCCTGAAATAACACGAACTGGTAGGCCGTCAAGTCCGGGCGTCCCATGCAAGGCGGCACCACCGGGATTAGTCCTTCCAATTCCTGCAACAGGACTCGCTGTGCGCCGGCCACGCGCCGGTCCGCGAGCAGCTTTTCATCCGTCTTGTGCAACGCGCGCAAGGCCACGTCGAGCGAAAGCAGCATGGCCACCGATAGCGCGCCCAGCAGGGTCACGGCGATCAGGACCTCGATCAGCGTCACGCCGGCCTGCCGGTGCGCTCGCGCAGTGTGGGGCAGCTTGATAGGCTGCGGTCCGATTGCCAATCGGACCGCGCCGCGATTCTCAATTGCCGCGCAGGATGGTATCCTGCCCCACATCCCAGCCCGCCTCATGGCGTCAGCACCCTGCGGCGCAGACCCTCGAGGGTAAAACTCCGGCGCTGGTCGGCTGCCATCCACCATATCTCCAGCCGCACGTGGTCGAGCGCGATTGCGCCCGGGGCCGGCGCCGGCGGCGCTTCGAAGGGCGCGATCTGCGCCACCCATCCCGCCTCCAGCCCGCCAGTCAAATCGGCGTCGAACGTCCCGCTCAGCGGCGCAGCGGGGTCCGCCAGGATGTCGTTCATCCGCAAGCGGCCCAGTTGCACCACCCGGTCGTAGTCGCGCAGCCGCGCCGCGTTACGCGCGGCGCCGGAAATGGCCCCCAGCAGCCCCACCACGGCGATCGCCATGATGAGGGTGGCGACGATCATCTCGAGCAGCGTGAATCCGCGCGTGCGCCTCACTCTGTATTGACGGTTTCCACGCGCGGAAAGCCGGTCATGGGGTCCAATTGCACCCTGCGCCGCCCGCCGTGGCGGTTGGAATACTCGATGCCGATGGCCGGCGCCGTCCCGCCAGGGACGATCAACAACTGGCGGTCGCCGCCTTCGGAGCCGTCGATTTCCGGCAGCACCTTTTCTATTGTGATGCCTTGCGGCACCTGGAATCGCCGCGCGAAGACGCCGCTGCCGTCCGCGGAAATGGTTCCGTCTTTGAGCGAGATCGTCACCACCACCGGTTGTTCGCTGCGTTCGGCGTGCGTCACCGCCCCGTTCAGGAAACTGGCGATGGCGTCGCCGGTGGAGGCCAACCGCACGCTATCCAGGCCGGCCGAAACCGAGGGAATCGAGACGCCCACCACGATCCCGACGACGGCCACCACCACCAGCATCTCGATCAGCGTCACACCCGCGGTAGGACAGACCATCGCCTTGCGTGGTCTGTCGGGCTTCATCGAAGCGCGGGACATTGACAGACGACACAAACCGATCGTCTGTCCTGCCCTACTGGCTTTTCCAACTGACGATATCGGCATTGATTCCATCGCCGCCGGGTTGGCCATCGGCGCCGTAGCTGATAATGTCCGGCTCATCGCCGTGGTCGCCGGGGAACTTGTATACCCAATCGTGGCCCCACGGATCTTTCGGAATCTCCTGCGGCATATACGGCCCGTTCCACTGGGGCGCGTCCGGCGGCTTCACGCGCAGCGCCGCCAGGCCCTGCTCGGTGGTAGGAAAGTTCCCGTTGTCCAGCTTGTAGGTGCCGAGCGCGCCCATGAAACCTTGTATCTGCGCGTGCGCCGCCGTGATCTTGGCCTTGTCCACGTTCTGCCAGAGCCGCGGGCCGACCAGGGCCACGAACAGCCCGATGATCGTCACCACTACCAGCATTTCGATCAGGGTGACGCCGGCCTCGCCCCGCTTCCGTCTCTTCGCCGTCTGTTTCATTTCACACCTGCACATCGTTGATGCTCGTTATCGCGAGCAGCATACTTAAGATCAAAGACCCGACCACGATACCCATCACCAGAATCACGACTGGCTCGAAGATGCTGGTGAAGCGCCGGATGGCCGCCCGAGTCTCATTTTCGTAAATCTCGGCCATGCGGGCAAACATCTGGTCCAGCCGGCCGGTCTCCTCGCCCACCGTCAGCAGGTGCGCGGCCAGCGGCGGGAACACGCCCGCCTTGCGCGTGGGCCCCGCGATGCCCTCGCCGCGCTTGACTCCGTTGGCCACCCCGGCCAGCGAATTCGCGATCATCCGGTTGTTCAGCGTGGCCGCGCCAATGCCGATCGACTGCACCAGGGGAACCGAGTTTTCGAGCAGCGTGGCCATGGCGCGCGCGAACCGCGCCGTCTCCGCCTTGAGCAACGCCACGCCCAGCAGCGGCACTTTCAGCCGCGCGCCGTCCCACCACAGCCGCCCCGCCGCCGTGCGCGTGTAAATGCGCCACAAGATGGCTATGGCCGCCAGGCCGCCGAGGACGAACCAGCCGTAAGTCTTGACCAGGTCGCTCACTTCCAGCATGATCCGCGTCGGCGCCGGCATCTTCATGTGCCCGTCGGCGAAGATCACCGCGAAGCGCGGCACCACGAAGCTCAGCAGGATGAAGACCGAGCCCGCGGCCACCGCCGCCAGCAGCGCCGGATAGATCATCGCCGAGACGATGAAGTTGCGCAGATCGTCCCGCGAGCGTTCGAACTCGGCCAGCCTGGCAAAGATGACGGCCAAGGCGCCGGAGGCTTCGCCCGCCCGCACCATGTTGATGTACAGTTCGGAGAAGTATTCGCCGTGCGACGCCAGGCTGTCGGCCAGCGTGCGGCCGCCCTTCAGCACGCGCAGCACGTCCAGCACGATAAAGCGAAACTGCGCCCGGTCGGTCAGCTCGGCGGTGATCGAAAGCGCGCGGTCGAGCGGCACGCCCGCGTTCAGCAGCGTGGACAGCTCCTGGGTGAAGAAGAGCACGTCGCTGCGCCTTCGGCCGCCGAAGCTCGGCAGCTTGATTTCGAGCGCCGCGCTCTTGGGCGTCGGGCCGACATAAACCGGCGTCAGCCCCTGCTTGCGCAGCTCGCGCGCAACCACCTTCTCGTCGTTGCCAGACAGGCTCCCGGTGCGGATCTTCCCGTCCGAGGCCACCGCGCGGAAAAAGAACGTGGCCGCCATCAGCTCAGGTCCTTGTGGGGCAGGATGCCATCCTGCGCGGGGATTGATAATCCCTGCGCGTGCCGATTGGCAATCGGCACGCAGCTTGCCAAGCTGCCCCACAAACGATCATTCTCGAAAGGCCGCCGCATCAGAACTCCTGCGTCACGCGCATCACTTCGTCGACCGTGGTGACACCGTCCCGAACCTTTTGCCAGCCATCCTCGCGCAGGTTGCGCATTCCGCTGCGCCGCGCCGCTTCGGTCAGCCTCGCAGCGTCGGCGTTTTCCATGATGAGCCGCCGGATCTCGTCGTTGAGCTGCATCATCTCGAAGATGCCGACGCGCGAAATGTAGCCGGTACCGTTGCAGACCGCGCAGCCCGCTCCGCGGTAGCTCCTGACGCGGGTGCCATCCGGCGCCACGGCCTCGCCCGCCGGCCGCTTGCAGTTCTTGCAGATTACGCGCACCAGCCGCTGCGCCAGCACGGCCACCAGCGACGAAGTCAGCAGGTAGCTCTCGATCCCCATATCGGCGAGGCGCGTGACGGCGCTCGGTGCGTCGTTGGTGTGCAGCGTGGAAAACACCAAGTGGCCGGTGAGCGCGGCGCGGATGGCAATATCGGCGGTTTCGCGGTCGCGGATTTCGCCCACCATGATCACGTCCGGGTCCTGCCGCACGATGTGCCGCAACCCGGCGGCGAAGGTCAGCCCGATCTGCGGATTCACGTGGATCTGGTTGATCCCGTCCATCTGGTATTCCACCGGGTCTTCAATGGTGATGATCTTCTTGTCGGGAAGATTGATACGCTTCAGCGCGGAATAGAGGGTGGTCGATTTCCCGCTGCCGGTCGGCCCGGTCACCAGGAAAATGCCGTGGGGCAGGCTGGTGAAATGCTCCATCTGCTGCAGCAGCGTCGGGTCGAAGCCCAGCCGCCGCAGGTCGTAAAAATCGCCCGCCGAACGGTCCAGCAGGCGCATCACCACGCTTTCGCCATACAGCGTCGGCAGCGTCGAAACGCGCAGGTCCACTTCGCGGCCCAGAATCTTGATCTTGATGCGGCCGTCCTGCGGCAGGCGCCGCTCCGCGATATTCAGCTTGGCCATCAGCTTCAGGCGGGAAATAATGGCGGCCTTCAGCTCGCGCGGCGGAGTTTCCTGGCTGGAGAGCACGCCATCGATGCGGAATCGCACGCGGAATTCCTTCTCGAACGGTTCGATGTGGATGTCGCTCGACCGTTTCTCGAGCGCATCGGCGATCATGGCGTTCACCAGCCGGATCACCGGCGCTTCGCTGGCCATGTCGCGCAGGTGCTCGAGATCGGCCAGCGCCTCCTCGTCTTCGCCGCCGCCGGACAGCACCTGGCGCTCGCCGTCGGCGTAGTGCCTGTCCACCGCGTCGGCGATTTCCTGCTCGGCCGCCAGGGCTGTCCGAATCTCCAGGCCCGAGAACGACCCGATGGCGGCCGCGGTTTCGAAATCCATCGGGTCGGCCATGGCGACCGTCAGCACGGAGCCATTCAGCGCCACCGGGAACGCGTGCGATTGCCGCAGGAAGCGGTACGACAGGCCGTCGATTTCCGGCGCCGGCGGCGGCGGCCCGTCAATCGTCACCAGCGGCACGTCCAACTGCTCGCTCAGCGCCGCCAGCACGTCGCGCTGCGCTACGAGCCCCATATCCACCAGGATTTTGCCGAGCTTGTCGCCGCGCTCGCGTTGCAGTTCGAGCGCGCGCTCCAGTTCTTCGGCTTCGATCTTCCTGCGCTCCACCAGCATCTCGCCCAGCCGCTGAAAGCGCAGCACGCCCACGGGAGGCGCTGCGCCGGGCTGCGATGCGAGGTGCTCGGGGGTCACTGATTGCTCACCGTGGCTTCGATCTGCGCGCCGCTCAAAATCGCGCGCCGCGTGGCCTTCACCACCATTTGGCCGGGCAGGCCGGTGGTGTCTTCGTACGGCAAATAGACGAAGTTCACCGCCACTACGATCTGCTGATCGTCCGGAATTGCCAGGTCCTTGGCGGCGGATTGGAGCATGGAGTCCATCAGCCGCTCCACTGCCGGAATGCGGGCCAGCTTGCGCTGCCGCACCTTCGCCCTATCCTGGTCGCTCATGTTGGGCCGGAACGGGCCCACATTGGGCGTCAGGATGGGGCTCAACTCGGTGGTGAACACCGCGCCGAAGCCCTCCAGGTAAATGCCGCGCGTGTTGCCCAGCAGGTCAATCGGGTCGTTCACCGCGAACATCCGGAGATCGCGGTCGAAGCCGCGAGCGAGCGTCGCCAGCGATGTCAGCGAAACACGCGCCGCGCCCGTCTGCAGCGTGGCCGAAACCGGCCGCGCCACCTGCGCCGAAAGCGGCGCCAGAGCCAGCAGAATGACAAGTATGGGTCTCATTTCGCCTCCCCAGCGGGCTGCCGCGGCGGGCCATATCCGGCCGCCGACATGTATAAGGCGTGCTGCCGCCTGCTGTCAACCTCCAGCTCCGCCGCCACCATCAGCAGCTTCTGGCGCTCCTGCCGCGCGGCAGCCACCTCGGCGTCCAACTGCCGGGTGCGCGCCGCCACGGCGCGGTCGGCCGCCTGGTCGATGCGAGCCTGAATGGCGGCTTCGGAAATCGCCGGCACCGGCTGCGCCGTCTTGACCGCCGGCACTTGAACCAGCCGCACCGGCTGGATGGCCGCCGGCCGCGCCAGTGCGAACACAACCAGCGCCGCCGACAGCAGCGCCGCCGAGCCGAAGCCCAGCCGCGCCGGCGTGTTCCAGAACCCGGCCAGCCAGCGCCGCCAGGGCGAAGGTTCGAACACGGGATCGGAAACGAAGGCGATCCGCCGCGGAATCTCTTCCTCCCGCAGGCTCAAGAGCGTGGTGCCGGTCAGCCGTAGCCGGTTCAATTCCTCCCGGCAGGCGCCGCAGGCGGTGACGTGCGCTTCCACTTGTTTGCGCTGGGCGCCGTCCAGCTCCTCGAAAAAGTAATCCTTCAAATCGAATGGCGAGCAACTCATGACACACCTCGTGCTTCAATCGGAGCCAGCTCGATCTTCAGCAGTTCCAGCGCTGTGTACAGGCGGCTTTTGATGGTGGAAACAGGGCAGGAGAGAATCTCGGCCATTTCCTCGAATTTGAACCCCTGGTAAATCTTCAGCGTCACGGCCTCACGCTGTTCGGGCGTTAGCCGCTCCAGCGCGCTGGCCACCGCCAGGCTCAATTCGATGGGAAAAACCGGGTTGCCTCCCACCGCGATTCCCGTCTCCGCCGCCGCCGGCGGCAAATCCGCCACATCGCTCTCCGGCCTTCGCTTGCGAAACATGGAATAGGCCTCGTTGTGGGCGATGCGATACAGCCACGGCGCGAAACGCGCCGCGTCATCCAGCTTGCGCAGATTCTGGTACGCCTTCAGAAACACGTCCTGCGTCAAATCCAAAGCGTCTTCGCGGTTCGCGGTCAGCCGCAGGAGATAGTTGTAGACACGCTTCTCCCACCGGGACACAAGGAGGTTGAACGCCTCCACGCTGCCCCGGGAAGCCTGGCGAATCAGATCGCCATCCTCGACCGCCCGAAAGATCAAGCCTTGGCTCCTGGTGTGTAGACGCGCGCAGCCCGGCAAAAGTCGGACTCACTACCTTGAGTGTAGCGGGATTTGGCCGCGGCCATGGGTTGGGAAACCTCAGGATGACCGCTTCAGTGCCTTCCGTTGCCCTCATCTGCGTCTGGATGGCAATATCTCTGGATGGCAAAATGCAGCTCGCAGGACCAAAAGACGGCGGTTTGGTTTATACTAAATCGGACCTGGAAGTCCAACATGAGAGTACGGTGTTAAGGAGAAACTGCATGCGCAAGAGGCTTTTCCCACTCATATTTCTGGCATTTTCCCCACTGCTAGTATCGCAGCAGTCGCTCAACAACGACGCCGTCGTCAAGCTGGTGAGAGCTGGCCTGTCGGAAGACCTGATTGTCAGCACCATCAACACGCAACCGGGCACCTATGACACCTCCACCGATGGGCTGATAGCCCTGAAGGGCGCAGGTGTCAGCGACAAAGTGGTCGCGGCAATTGTGGCCAAGGCCGCCGGTAGCGCGCCGGCCGCTACGGCTCCAACGTCTCCAGCTCCAGCCGCACAGGACCCGGACGACCCGATGGCGCCGCATGACCCCGGCATTTACCTCCTGGCCAACACGCAGGACGGGAAGCGGAAGATGATATTCATCGATCGGGTGGGCGCAGGACGCGAGAAAGCGCACCGGGGCTTTGCCAAGGCCTCGATGAAGGCGGAAATACCCGGTCCCCGCGCGGCCGTGCGCACCACGGACGCGAACCCCGTCTTTTATATGTACTTCCCACCAACTAGTAACATCGGCGACGAACGTTCAATTTCCAGCCCTACGCAGTTCTCCTTGCTCTCTCTGGAGGATAAGAAGGATCACCGGGAAACTGCCGTAGCAAAGGTGGCGCTGTTTGGTGGCATTAGCTACGGTAATGACGCAAAGAAAACATCCCTGTTCCGTGCCGAAAGGATACGTTCCGGTGCGTACAAGGTTGTTGCGTCGGAGAGTTTGAAGGCCGGCGAATATGCGTTCATCGCTACCACGACGATGGCTGGGTCCGCACAAGGCGCCACGGTCGTTATCTACGATTTTGGAGTGGATGGCAGGTAGCTGACGCTCCACGACGACGCAACTGATTTCAAGAACGCTCGCGGACGAGTCCGGCCAAGCTGAAAGCGGCGCCTTCCGCGCCCGCCAAGCCGGCCGACGCAAAAAAGCGATTCCCGCCGCCCTGCCCGCGGCTCCCGCATGGCCGCGTGAAGCCCGAGCGAAACCGCCTTGCCGCCGCGCGCGTGATACCATGTAGGTTTCCACCAAGCTGAGGTTCTCGTGGCTAGAATCACCCGTAAAGAGTTAAAAAGTGACAAGTTCGCCCTCGAAGTCGGGCAGACGGTAAGCTTCTTCGAAGAGCACCGTCAAGAGATCCTCCGTTATGGCGCGGTTGCGCTGGGTGTGGCCGCCCTGATCGCCGGCTGGCTGGTATATCAGAAACACCAGCGGGCCGGACGCGAGGAGGCGCTGGCCAGTGCCATCCTGGTGCAGGAAGCGCCTATCGGCGGCGCCCCCAATTCCGGCGGCCTTACCTTCCCCACCCAGGCGGCCAAGGACGAGGCAACCACGAAAGCCTTTTCCAGCCTGGCGGCCAAGTACCCGGGAACCACCGAAGGCGAAGTCGCTCAGTATTACTTGGGCGCCATCCAGGCCGACGAGTCGAAGATGGCCGAAGCGGAAAAGCGCTTTCAGGAAGTGGCGCAGCACGGCAACGCCAATTTCGCGTCTCTGGCCAAGCTTTCGCTCGCGCAGATTTACTTTTCCGATGGCCGCGACGCGCAGGGCGAAAAAATCCTGCGCGATCTGATCGAACACCCTACCGTGCTGGTATCGCAGGAACAGGCGACCATCACCCTGGCGCGCTACCTGATCCTCAAGCGGCCGGCCGAGGCGCGCAAGCTGCTCGATCCGCTGAAGATCGTCGCCGGCCCGGTGGGACAATTGGCGCTGTCCCTCTACGGCCAATTGCCGCCGCAGTAAGTGGCTGCCGGATGCTGGCCCGTCTGCGGTTCCCGGTCGCCCAAAGCCGGGGCCGGCAATATCCCGAACCGGCTCACCCCTATCGCAACCCCTTCCAGCGCGACCGCGACCGCATTGTCCACTCGCGCGCCTTCCGCCGCTTGGAAGCCAAGATGCAGGTGTTCGCGCCCGGCATTTCGGATCACTTTCGCAACCGGCTGACGCACACCTTCGAGGTGTCCCAGATCGCGCGCACCGCGGCCAGGGTCCTCGGGCTGGACGAAGACCTCACCGAAGCGCTGGCGCTGGCGCACGATATCGGCCATCCGCCGTTCGCCCACGCCGGAGAGGACGAACTCAACCGCCAGATGCAGCGTTATGGCGATCGGTTCGATCACAACCTGCACGCACTGCGCATCGTGGAGAGCTTCGAGCAGCGCTACGCGCGGTTTCCCGGCCTGAACCTGACGTTTGAAGTGCGCGAAGGGATGGCCAAACACTCGCGCGATTTCGGCCCTGGCGAACGGCCGGAGCTGGATGCCTACTTGCCCGGTTTGCGGCCCTTGCTAGAGGCCCAATTGATCGATCTGGCCGACGAAATCGCATACAACGCCGCCGATCTCGATGACGCGTTTTCAGCCGGCATGTTCACCGCGGACGAGGCCGGCGAACGCGTGCCCCAATATGGCGCGATTCTCGAAGCCGTGGACACCCAGTTTCCCGGCGCCAGCGCGCGCGAACGGTTCCACGAAGCGCTGCGCCAGTTGATCGACGCTCTGGTTTCCGGCCTCGTCGAAGGAACCGCAGCCAACGCCGCGCGCGCCATGGTAACGGATGCAGAGGCCGTTCGCCATCTGCCGTACCGAGTGGCCGCGTTCACGGGGGAAACCGCGGACGCCAGCCGCGCTCTGAAGCAATTCCTCTTCGCCAGGGTCTACGCCGCGCCCGAGCTGGCCGAGGACCGGCGCCGCTCCGTCTCCATGATCGCGGAACTGTTCGGCTTCTTCGTCGACGACCCGCGCCGGCTGCCCGACCCCTACGCCCGCCTGGCCGAAACCGACCCGCCCCACCGCGTAGTCTGCGACTACATCGCCGGTATGACCGACGCCTTCTGCCGCCGCACTTACGAGCAGTCCTTCGGCCCGGCGACGGGCACATGAGAAGATTGTGGGGCAGCTTGGCAAGCTGCGGTCCGATTGCCAATCGGACCGCGCGGTGGTTGGCAACCACCGCGCAGGATGCCATCCTGCCCCACCCATCGCAGCGGGCCGTTCCAGGCTCGCACATTACAATAAAAGCTGAATGAAACTCCCGGCGACGTTGCGCGCCCTCGGGTACCGGAATTATCAGCTCTTTTTCGGTGGGCAACTGATTTCCGTCATCGGCACCTGGATGCAGAACATCGCCCAGGCGTGGCTGGTGTACCGCCTCACGGGTTCATCGGTGCTGCTGGGCGCGGCGAGTTTTGCGGGCCAGATTCCGATCTTTTTTCTGGCGCCGCTGGGAGGAATCGCCGCCGACCGCTTCAGCCGGCGGCGCATCGTGATCGCCACCCAAACCGCTTCCATGCTGCTGGCTTTCGCGCTGGCCGCGCTCACCCTTACCGGAACGGTACGCGTCTGGCACGTTTTCGTGCTGGCGTCCTTGCTGGGTGTGGTGAACGCTTTCGACATTCCGGCCCGCCAGGCGTTTCAGGTGGAGATGGTGGGCAAGGCCGACCTGATGAACGCCATCGCGCTGAATTCCTCCTTGTTCAATGCCTCGCGCGTGATCGGCCCCGCCATCGCGGGAATCCTGGTGGCGGCGATCGGCGAAGGCTGGTGCTTTTTTGCCAACGGCGCCAGCTACATCGCGGTCATCACCGGTCTACTGTTGATTACCGTCGAGGACCGCGAGCGCGGCGCGGAGGGCGAATCCCCATTGGCCAGCGTGGTGGAGGGGTTTCGCTTTGTGATCCGCAATGTGCCGGTGCACGCCATCCTGATGCTGCTGGGCGTGGTGAGCCTCACCGGGATGCCGTACACGGTGTTGATGCCGATCTTCGCCGACCGCATTCTGCATGGCGGAGCGCGCGCGATGGGCTGGCTGATGGGCTGCGCCGGAATGGGCGCGTTGGGCGGGGCGCTGCGGCTGGCCAGCCGCACCGAGCTAAAAGGGCTGAACCGATGGCTTCCGGTGGCGTCGTTTGCCTTCGGCGCGACCTTGATCGGATTTGCCTGGTCGCGGGTGTTCTGGCTGTCCGCCTGCATCCTGGTGCCGGTGGGATTCAGCATGATGATCGAAATGGCTTCGTCCAACACGCTGCTGCAGAGCATGGTGCCCGACGAGTTGCGCGGGCGGGTGATGTCGGTCTATTCGATGGTGTTCATGGGAATGGCGCCCTTCGGCGCGCTGCTGGCCGGCGTGGTGGCTGGCCGCATCGGCGCCCCCTGGACGGTCACCGGCAGCGGCATCGTCTGCATGACCGCAGCGGTGGTTTACTGGACCCAACTGGCGCGCATCCGCGGGCCCGCGCGCCAGTTGATCGCGGCGCAACGGGCGGCAGCCGTGGACCCGCCGGTGGAACAAACGCGCGGGAGCGGATGAGGCGCCGGTCTCTACCTGCGTCAGCATTCCGCCGGCGCAGGTAGGACAGCACATCGCCTTTCGTGGTCTTGTCACGCTGCGCCAATACGCGACACTTTGACAGACGACAAAAACCGATCGTCTGTCCCACCTCTGACTCAACCCAAGACGTGGAGATTGCATTCGCGGGCCGGGGGCCTGCGCCACAAAGGAAGACACAAAAGGAAAAGGCCGATGCGCCTTTCGGATGCACCGGCCTTCTTGAGAAGTATGGCTGCTCGAAGAATTACAAGCGGCGGCGCTTGCGCGCCAGAGCGGCGAGCCCGACGAACAAACCGCCTACCATCGCCATGGTTGCAGGCTCGGGGATGAGAGTGGAATTGACCGCTCCCTGAACCGTCGTATCCCCTGGAGGCGTGCCGGAATTGGGAGCGACGATCAGCGTTGGGCTGCTGATCGTGAAAGAAGTTGGGCCGAAGCTGCCGGTTAGCGCATTGGTTGTGCCCGGCCCGAGTACCAGCGGCGACCAAGAGATGCTAATGGTGCTTTCGTCGCTGTAGACGTCACCGCCGGACGACGTGCCGACATACTTGCCGGTGGCGCCGTCAGTCGTATCGTCGACGACCAAATCAAACGTGAAAGCGCCGAAGACCGCCTCGCCGGTGCCTGCTGCTTGTGTCGTGCAAGTCGAGCACACGAGAAGGAAGTCTCCGAGATCGATGTTGGACGGTACGCCGACGGCACTGGTTGTGTTCGGGGTGAACGTGAGCGTCGCAGCTACGCCCGAATTGCTTTCCAACTCCAGGCCGCTATCGGTTATAGTGCCGGCGCCGGTGACGAACACTGTACTCGCCGAGTTCGTGGTGTAGTTGATGGTGCTGGCGCTGGCACTCGCAGCCAGTAACAAGACCGCCGCCGCGATCAAGGCAAATTGAATAAGACGTCCGAGTTTCATTTTTTGTGTGTCCTCCGCTTTCGGAACCCCGGCTCTGCCGTCCCGGTCGGCCGGTTCGTTGGCCGGATGTTTTTTAGCTCCTTAATGATCGCATTGGCAAGAGAGGAATTCAACCGAGTTTTAGCAGTTTTTTGGGGGCCGGTACCGTTAAAGTGTCAAAAGTACCGGTACTGTAGCGCCACGCGGGGCCATTGTGTGACTCAACACCACTTTGCGAGGCGTTTTGTGAGTGCGCTTCCACTCCCCCAAGAAAAGATGTGATGCATCGCACTATAGCGCTGTTTGGTCGCCGATGCCCGGACAGCCCGTGCCGCTACGCTTCGCGCTTCTGCCGCACCAGGCGGCGATAGCCGTCGACCAGGTTGCTGGTGAGAACGGCCATCGACCAGTTGGCTTCCACCTCGGCGCGGGCGCGGGCGGCCATCGCCGCGGCTTGTGCCGGGTCCGCGAACAGTTCGGCGACGCGCGCGGCGAAGTCGCCGGCCGAATCGGCCAGCGCGCAAAACCGGCCATTCTCGGCCGCTAATCCTTCAGCGCCTAGCGGCGTGGAAACCACCGGGATGCCGGCGGCGAAAGCCTCCAGCAGCTTGACCCGCACACCGGAGCCGCTCAACACCGGGCAGACGAAGACGGCGAAACGTTCGAGCGGTTCCCGAATGTCGGCCACTGCGCCGAGCATTCCCAGGTTGGCGGCGTAATCAGCGTAGGTGTGGGCGGGCGGCGGATCGGATCCCACGATGGCGAGGCGCGCGCGCGGTTCGCGGGCGACAATCAGCGGCAGCACCTGGTGCACGAACCAATCCAGCGCGGCGCGGTTGGGATCGTGGCGGAAGCTGCCGACAAACAGCATGGTGAACGGCTCGCGGCCCTCGGCGCGAAAGCGGTAGCGTGAGATGTCGATGCCGGCGCGCATACGGGTGGCAACCCGCGGGGCCACACGCGGCAGGAAGCCGAGCAGGTACTCGCGATTGGCCGCCGTGCACACCTGCACCTGGTCGAAGCGAGGCAGCGCCCGCAACTCATAGCGCAGCGCACGCAGGTATTCGGCGCGCGCCTTCAGCTCGGCGGCGAGGCCGGGCATGTGGCCTAGGCTGCGGCCGATGGATTGGAAGTAAATATCGTGTTCGAAGAGCGCCACCGCGATGCGGCGGAAGTCGCAACGATACTGGGCCAGCACGGTGTATTCGAGTTGCACCACGTCGATCTGCCGCAAGTAGATCTGGCGGTGAATCAGCCATTCCAGGTCTTCGTTATAAAATTCGCGCACGGCGTATGGTTCCAGCGGGCCGCCGTGCTTGGGATGGCCGCTGGGGCGCACCAGCCATTCGGCCGACGCGCAGAGCTGGCGGAGTTCCAGATTGGCTTCTTCCTGCCAGGCAAAGTCGAGCAAACCGGCGACGTGTACGTCGGCCAGGCCGGCCAACTCGCGCAGCGTTTGGTACATGAAGACGCCGCCGCCATGGACCGGCGGCAGGATGGGATACGGCGAAACGAAGAGCACGCGCAGCGGCTCTGGCGCGGCCGCGAGCGGGGCAAAGCGATCGCGGAAGTAACCGCCCAAGGGACGGCGGAAGGCTTCCGTGTCGCTGACGGCTGCCAGCGCTCTGGCCCGCCAGCGCGAACGCACGGCTGAAGGCAGCCGCAGAAACGCGCGCCCCAGCACGGCGAAAGTGGGCCGGCCCGGAATTTCGCCGAAGATCACGTTCAGCATTGCGCCCGCCCAGGTGAACGCGAAATGACCGCAGACCCGCCGCCACTCGTGAATGTTCTTCCAGGCGAACAGCAGCGCGTTTCGCTTGACCACGCCCTGGATGAAATCTTCGCCGAAGGTCTTGCCGATGGTGCCGCGGTGTTCATGGTGCACCACGCTGCGCGCCTGGTAGAGCACCTTCCAGCCGCGCTTCCACGCCATGTAGCCGAGGTCGGTATCTTCGAGGTAGAAGGGCGCATACAGCTCGTCGAAGCCGCCGAGGGAAAGGAACTTGCGCCGGTCGAAAGCGCACGATCCTCCGCCGCCGTAGAAGCAGGGAAACAGCCCGGTCACGGCCGGGTCGGCGCGGTGACGCACGCGCAACGCGCCATCCCGCCACCAGCCCTGCGTCAGGCCGGTTTCTTCGCGGATCTTGTCGGGGTCCTTGAAAAAAATCTGGCAGGAGACGGCGAACACTGCCGGGTCGGCGAAGCCTTCGAGCAGGGGATCGAGAAAGTCGCCCTCCGCACGCATGTCGTTGTTGAGCAGCACAACGATGCCGTTCTTCGCTTCGCGGAAACCTGCGTTCGAGCCGCCGCCGAAGCCGAGGTTCCGGTCCAGGGCCACCAGTTTGACTTGCGGAAAATGGGCCCGCACGTAAGCGGCGCTGTCATCGGTGGATCCGTTGTCCACGACGATGACCTCATTGGCCGGGTTGCCGGCCAGCGCGGTGACGACCGAGGGCAGATACCTGGCGAGCAGCTCACGGCCGTTCCAGTTGGGGATAACGGCGCTGGCCGCCGCAGGGGTTTGCGCCGGCTCCTGCGCCGGCGGATTGGCGGGCGTTCTCCGGAGCCCGCGCACCAGGAACGAGAGGGCATCGGCGAGCCAAAGCGCAGCAATGGTCGCGGCCACCAGCAACGGCGAGAGCACCAGCAGCGGCAGCGCGCGCAACAGGCGTCTGAGGAAGAGCATGTCAACTGGCGGGCGTTTCAGGGCCGAGACCGACCTTCTTGCCCAGCTTGACCCAGCGCGACGCCTGGTACAGCGTCAGTTGGCCGGAAACGCGAGCCAGCTCGCGGTCGAGCCGCTGCGCCCAGGCGGTACGGTCCGCCAGCTCGGCCTCGGTTTCATGCAGCAAATCGACAGCGTGTTTCTTCTCGGCGATCTCCTTTTCGAGTGAGGCGTCTATGTTGCGCGCCCACTCGATCTTTTGGGCGAGCTCCTGTTCGAGCCGGCTAATCTGCGCCTGGGCGTTTTCCTGCGCGCGGGCGAGTTCCCGCTCGAGCTCGAGAATCTGCGCCTGGGCGTTTGCCTGCTCCCGAGCGAGTTGCGCCTGGGCGTCTGCCCGCTCCCGAGCGAGTTCCCGCTCGAGCTCGAGAATCTGCGCCTGGGCGTTTTCCTGCGCGCGGGCGAGTTCCTGTTGCAGTTCGTCCACCCGCGCGCGCCGCTCCTCGAGTTCGCGGTTGAGCGCACTGGCCCACTGATTGCTCTGCTCCAGCTCGCCCAGCAGTTTCCGCTGCTGGAGCTCGAATTCGGCGAGATCCTGCTGGGCCTTTTCGAGCCACTGGTTTTTCTTCGCGAGTTCCCCATCGAGCAGGGCGATGTGGCGTTCGCGCTCGCGCAGCACGTTGGCGGCGCGCGGCACGTACACGAAAGTGGGGTTGCCGACCTGCGGGCGGTGGGCGCAGACGGCGACAAAGAAGTGCGAATCGTCGGGGCGCGGATCGCCGGCATCCACCCGCGTTTCGACCGTATGGCCCGTTTGGTACGGCTGAAAGGTGACGCCTTCGACGTGATTTTCGAGAAACAGCGCCACGTGCGGGAACACCGATTCGAGGGCACCGCGGAACCCCTCGAAATCGAATTCGTGAACGTGGAACGGGTTGAGGCCGTGGGCGCCGCGCGATTCGGTGTAGTAGAGCTTGTTGGGCGTGGAGACGATCAACTGGCCGCCGGGGGCAAGCACGCGGCGGGCTTCCAGCAGGAACTCGCGCCAGCCTTCGAGGTGCTCAATCACCTCGAAGGCCACCACCAGGTCGAAGCACGCATCGGGATGCGGCAGCCGGTCGCAGGAAGCCTGCTCGAAGGCGAGGTTGGGCACGCCGTAGTGGGCGCGGGCGAAATCCACGGCTTCGGCGGCCAAGTCGGCGCCGGTCACCGAATCGGCCTGGCCGGCCAGCTCGGCCGAGCCGTAGCCGGCGCCGCAGCCGGCGTCCAGAACCCGCTTGCCGTGCGCCAGCCGCGCCGCGAAGGCATAGCGCGCCAGGTGCTCGTTCAGGAGATCGACATCCACTTGGCCGGGAATCAGACGCTCGCCGGTGAACTCAGCCAAGGCGCTGCTCCACTTCGGGCGCCAGGCGCGCATTGATTTCCACGCGGCAGGGCAGATGAACGTAGCCGTAGATCTGGCCCACGGTGCGGCTCATTTGCAGCGCGATGGCGTTGTCGATCCAGTCGCACATGGCGTAGCCGGTCAGGGGGCCATCCGCGATGGCCGGGGAAAAAGAGAACGCAGCGGGGTAAAGCTCGGGCAGCTCCAGGTGGAAATCGACCGTCACGGTGTCGCCGGAGCCCAGCGGCGGCAATGGCACGCCTTCGCGCGCCGTGTTGGTGCCCGCAAAGTCCATGCCCAACTGGTTGCGCAGCATGAAACCAACCATCGGCATCGATAGCGATTGCTTGGCGCGCGCGCTGATGCGTACGAGGATGCGCGAGCCGGGTTCGAGCGACTGGATCTGCCGGCCCTGCTCGTCGAGCACGGCGATGCCGAGGATTTCGGCGCGGCCGTCGCCAAAGCGGTGATCGATGTTGGGGATGGTTTCGACAATCTCGGGCGCGCGTACCGGGCCGTCCATCGCGCGCGGCGCGGCCGCGGAGTCGGACAGGCGATAGCTGGAGTCCTTTTCCGTCATGGCGGCGAGATAGTGAGAGACCACTGAGGCCGGGTCGCCGATCTCCGCGATGCGGCCCCGCTCGAGCCAGAGCGCCCGGTCGCCGATCGCTTTCACATCGCCGACCGCGTGCGACACAAACAGAATGGTAACTCCGCGCGCCCGCAGCTCGTGCACCTTGCGCATGCAACGCTGGCGGAAATAGATGTCGCCCACCGCCAGCGCCTCATCCACCAACAGGATCTCCGGATCTACATGGATGGCGACTGCGAAGGCCAGCCTCACCACCATGCCGCTCGAATAAGTTTTGACTGGCTGACGAATGAACTCACCGATTTCGGCGAACGATTCGATCTCGCGGTAGCGTTCATCGATCTGGCGCGTGCTGAGGCCGAGGATGGATCCGTTCAGGTACACGTTGTCGCGCCCGCTGAACTCCGAGTTGAAACCGGCGCCGAGCTCGAGCAGCGCCGAAACGCGCCCGTGAACCTGCACGGAGCCGCTCGACGGTTCCAGGATGCCGGCCACGATTTGCAGCAGCGTGCTCTTGCCGGAGCCGTTCTCGCCGACGATACAAAAGGTTTCGCCGCGGCGAATCTCGAAGGTGGCGTCGTGCAGCGCCCAGAAATCGGTGTGGCGCTTGAGACGGTTGAAGGACGCGAGTTCCTTGAGCCGATCGCCCGGCGCACGGTACATGGCGTAGCTCTTGGAAACTGCTTGGAACTCGATGGCGTTCACGGCGGCCTGAAAGAAAGACCAGTGTAACGGAAGTGCTGAGTATGGTGGGGCATGCTTTAGCTTGCCCGTAGCTGCGGTGTTATCATCAGCCACATCGGAGATGGCGGAGAGCGCCAAGGGGCAGGAGCTAATCGACAACGTGTTAGGCGCAATCGAAGCTGGGGGCAGCAAGTTCGTCTGCGGGATCGGCACCACGCCCGAGGACCTGGTTACCACGCAGATCCCGACCACCACGCCGGCGGAGACGCTGGAGGCGGTGATCGAGTTCTTCCGGCGGGAGGCGGGCCGCGAGCTTAGAGCGGTGGGGATTGCATCCTTCGGGCCGGTCGATCCGCATCCGGGCTCGCCCACTTTCGGCTACATTACCTGCACTCCCAAACTGGGCTGGCGCGGCACGGACGTGGCGGGCACGGTCGGCAGAGGCTTGGGCGTGCCGGTGGGTTTCGACACGGATGTGAACGGGGCCGCGCTGGCGGAAGCGCGGTGGGGCGCGGCGCGAGACCTCGCCGATTTCCTTTACCTCACGGTGGGCACGGGCATTGGCGGCGGCGCGATGGTGAATGGAAAACTGCTGCACGGGCTGCTGCATCCGGAAATGGGCCACTTACGGATTCCGCACGATCGCGCGCGCGATCCGTACGGCGGCGCCTGCCCGTTTCACGGCGATTGCCTGGAGGGCTTGGCATCCGGGCCCGCGATGCGGGCGCGCTGGAGCATGGCGCCGCGCGAGTTGCCGCCAGCGCACCCGGCCTGGGCGCTGGAAGCGGAGTATCTGGCGCTCGGCCTGCACAACCTGGTGTGCACGCTTTCGCCGCGGCGCATCGTGATCGGCGGCGGCGTGTTGCACCAACCGTGCCTGCTGCCGATGTTGCGCGCGGAGTTGATGCGGCTGCTGAACGGATACATCGAAGCGGTGGAGATCGTCGAGGAGATGGAGAGCTTCGTCGTGCTTCCAGAACTGGGCGACCGCGCCGGCGTGCTGGGTGCACTGGTGCTGGCCGAAGAGGCGGCAGGGCAGGGCTGAGCCGCACTCGCAGGGTTTCAGCGATCTGTCCGGCTCATCCCCTGTCCGAGGAGCGGCATTACCGCTTCTGGTGTCAGGGAGCGGACCGGAGACGCGCGAAACCCTTTCGGGTCCCGCGTCACGATGCACTCACAACCCGCCAATCGCGCTGCGGCCGCGGTAACCGCATCCTCAAAGTCCGAAAATGACGATTGCAGCGCCTCTAGGACGACTGCGCCATTGACGGCGGCCACATCAAAGACTCTCAGCAGCGCCGAGACGATCCGCCGGGCTTTGATGGCGCCCATCTCTTTTCGGACCAGGTAGTGGATTGTCGTTACCGCGTGGGCCGCCAGCATCCCTTCCGAGATGCCCGTCTCGACGGCGGCCCAAGCTGCCGCGCTTGCCTCCACATGAGGTTGCCGGTCGAGGAGCACGTCCAGGACGACATTGGTGTCGAAGAGGATTCTCTTCATCGATATTTCGCAGCCAGATGCTTCCGGTAATCGTCGATGTCCGCATTCTTGAGTATTCCCCGGACGGAACGCAGGATCGGTGCGGCATCAGTGGCGGGCGAAGGCGGTTCGGCAACCGCAGCCAGGTAACCTTCCACCATCTTCGATACGGAGACGCCTTGCCGCTTCGCATAATGCTTGGCTCGCGAAACCACGCGGTTGTCCACGCTCAAGGTGAGTTTGGCCATATACGTATGATAGCAGATGAGCAGTACGTATGGAACCGCGACGGATCGAGTGTTTCCGGCCCCGAGCTCGCTCGCGTCCGCAGCTTGCTATCCTAACGATTCGATGCCATTGACGATCAAATCTAAGCAGGATTGCCGCTGGGACCTGGTGGCGCTGGGCGAGGTCATGCTGCGTTTCGATCCCGGCGACAAGCGGGTGGCCACGGCCCGCAGTTTCGACGTTTACGAGGGTGGCGGCGAATACAACGTGGCGCGCGGCCTCAAGCGCTGCTTCGGTCTCGATACGGCGATCGTCACCGCCTTCGCCGACAACCCGGTCGGGCGGCTGCTGCAGGACCTGATCTACCAAGGCGGCGTCGATCAATCGCTGGTGCGCTGGGCGCCATTCGACGGCGTAGGCCGCACCGTGCGCAACGGGCTGAACTTCACGGAGCGCGGATTCGGCGCGCGCGCGGCGCTGGGATGCTCCGACCGTGGCCACACGGCCGTCTCGCAGCTCCAGCCGGGCCAGATCGATTGGGAAGCCATCTTCGGCCGGCACGGCGCCCGCTGGTTCCACACCGGCGGTATTTTTTGCGCGCTTTCCGAATCCACACCCGCAGTGGCGATTGAAGCCATCCAGGCGGCGCGCCGTCACGGGGTGGTGGTGTCCTACGATCTCAACTATCGCGCCTCGCTTTGGCAAGCCATCGGCGGCAAGCAGAAGGCGCAAGAAGTCAACCGGCGTATCGCGCCGCTGGTCGACGTGATGATCGGCAACGAAGAGGACTTTTCGGCGGCGCTCGGCTTCGAGGTTCCCGGAGTCGATGAGAGCCTGAGCGATTTCCAAGTGGCCTCGTTCCGGCAAATGATCGAGCGGGTGTTGCGCGAGTTTCCCTTCGCCGTGGTCGCTACCACGTTGCGCAAGGCCACCACCGCGACGCGCAACGACTGGGGCGCCATCTGTTACGCCGGCGGCCAGTTTCACGAGGCCAAACACCGGCCTGGCCTGGAGATCTTCGACCGTGTGGGCGGCGGCGATTCGTTCGCTTCGGGATTGATCTATGGATTCCTCACCGGCCAGCCGCCGCAGTGGGCGGTGGAGTGCGGCGCCGCGCACGGCGCATTGGCGATGACTACTCCGGGCGACACTTCGATGGCCACGCTCGATGAAGTACTGCGCCTGATGCGCGGCGGCGGCGCCCGCATCGCACGCTGAGGCCCCGCTGGGTTCACCCTTTCGGGAAGTTCGGCCACGTATTTTGGACTGCGCCTCAGTGGACGCCCAAACCGGGCCGGGCGTGCCCGGCCCCTACGAAATCCGTTGTAGGGGCGAGGCACGCCTCGCCCTCGCGGCCGCGCGACAGAACGCTGTCGCGGCCGCGGAGTTCAGGCCGATAGCGGCAACACCTGGCGGCGAATCACGCCGCTGAAGTAGTCGCGCAGTGGGTACAGCGGATATGGCTCCAGCTCCGCGAAGGTCCGGCCGAGCTTCTGCTCGATCCGGTAGACCGCGTGAAAGAAATTGCCGCGGTCCATGTTCAGTCTCCGGCAGCAAAGTTTCCAGTCCGCGCCCAGCAGAAAATGGTAGCGGAAAACCCGGTGCTCCTCCTCGTCCAGCACGCGGCGGCTGACGAGGCAAAAATCCGCCATATACTCTTCCGACTTCCGGGAATACACGCGCCGGCTGTTGCGGCCGCTGCAAAACTCCAGCGACACCGTGCCGAGGTAAGCTCCGGATTCGGCGCAGTCCCGAAAGCGCGCCAAACAAGCCCTGAAGATCGCCCGTAAGGCGCAGTTGCAGGGCACTTCCTTTCCATTTCTTACAAAACGCGTGCCATATCCATGGCAGTACGCGCACGATGCCTTAGCGACACCCACCGCGTTTGATCGATTCCAGCGCATGTTTGAGAGAATGTTCCTTCCCGGTGGCGGCACCACATCAGATTCGGCCGCCCCGATTCTGCTAACCTGTCCACAAATCTACGCCGACAATAGAAAACGTCAACCAGTTTCAAATATTATTTCAAATTTAAAACTATTAAACAAACGACATATATAGCGTTATCTCCAGTACTACTAGATACTTATGCTGTTTGCTAACTGCGGTGTTTTGTAAGCTTGTGTGTAATAATTCAAGCGCGGATTCAACGGCTTTGGTACCGGACTATTTCTGTGAGAAATAGTACCTCCGATCCACCCGCCCCCTATGACCGGCTTCAGGCAACTCGAATCGCGCCTGGTATCCGCGCTGCGGGAAAGAATCCGCAGCGGTGAACTAACCGAGCGGGGTACCGCCCGGCTGACCGGTCTTTCCCAACCTCACATCCATAACGTCCTGAAGGGGAAAAGGTCTCTGTCCATGGATGCGGCCGACGCCATTCTCCTAGCTGTGCATCTGGACACGCTGGATCTGTTCCGATCCAGCGAACTGGTCGCCGGCCTGGGCCGCCGTTCGTTAAGTTAGAGGCGGGTGGGCATTGCGCTGCCCACTTCCGGTCGGGCACTATGGTACGGGAGGACACATCGGTGCGGCGTCTGCGCTCATGGCCCAAAGAGGACCGTTTGCAACGGCTGGCGCAGCGCATTCGATCGCTCGAGGAAACCGACGAACGCCGCTTGCGCCGCGCGCATGAGGTGGAGGCCATGCGGCGCGACGCCGCCCGCGAGTTGCACTCCATCTGCGAGGACTTCGTGGCCGCCGTCAACGGTATGCTGGCGGAGCCCCTAGTCTTGCTCGACCCGCCCGAATTTAGCGCCGCCTCTTACAGCGACAAGTCGCCCAACCTGGTGCAGATCAACGTCCACGGCCGCATCCTGCAGATTTCGTTCGCGGCCACCGCGGAGCTGGTTTCGACCGAGGACTTTCGGATTCCCTACATTCTGGAAGGCTCCGTCCGCGCCTTCAATCGGGAAATGTTGGACAAGGACCTGATCGAGGAGCAGCCGCTGTTCTACACCATGGAGCGGAGCCGCAACATGTGGCGTTACTTCGAATCCCGCACGTACCACTCCGGCCCATTCGACCGCGACTACCTCATCTCAGTGACGGAACAGATTCTCTGACGGCTGTGAACGGCGGCCGGCCAGGTCCGGCGTGTGGCGCAGCCTGTCAATCCGCTGGCCGATTGGCTCGCCGGCCGCGGCGCGGTTGCCAACCGCGCGCAGGATACCATCATGCCCCGCGCGCTTACCGTTTCTTCTTGTGATGGTGCGGCTGAGCCGGCGCAGGCGCAGCGGCGGCTTTCCGGTTATGGCCGGCTTCGGGCTGCAGGCGGATCAGCACGTGGTCGTGGATCCAATGCTCGTCCCACCACTCCCGCGGGTTGACCTGGACGCCATCCACCTGCATGCCGAAATGTACGTGGATGCCGCCTGCCAAGCCGGTCTCGCCCGCGATGCCGATTCGCTGGCCCTTATCGACCCAGTCGCCCACCTTGACGCCGATCTCGCTCAAGTGGCCATAGACCGATTGCACCGAGTATCCGTGATCCAGCACAATGCAATTGCCGTAAATTCCTAGATCCCGCGCCCAGACCACGCGCCCATTATTGGCGGCGAACACGGGCCCGTGAGCGACATCGGAAAGATCGAAGCCCAGGTGCACCTGCCGATCGACCTTCTTGCCGTGGTAGACGTAGTCGCGCAAGTCGGCGAAGTTGGCTTCTTCCTTGCCCCAGTGCAGGAACGCGCCCGTCCAGAGAATCTTCTCCTCCGTTTGCAGGCGCAGATCGGCAAGCTGCTGGTTGTTGGCGCGGCGCATCGGACCGTTGATGAAAAGAAAGCGCGCCAACAAGTCTTTGCCGGGCGCCAGGGTGCCGCTGGAATCCACCGAATCGACCAGCTTCTCCATCAGCGCGTCGGTCAATTCAAAGTCGCGCGCGCGAAACTTCTTCGGCTTGATGGTGACGGTCACAGGGGCAGTCGCCTCCGCGCCGGCCGCATTGCGCGCGTAGACCACCGGCACCACGTCGCCGGGCAGATCCCACGCATAGGCGATCATACTGAATCGCTGCGCCGGGTTGCCGGGGAACGGGAAACTGCGAAACGTGTAACTGCCGACGCGCACTCCGGCTTCGTTCCAGGAGCCTCCCGGCGTGAACACCACCAGCTCCGCACCACCCTGGTTGATGTAGTGCCGTTCGCCATCGCCGGCAACGCGCGGTGGCTCCAGCACCACGGTCACGTCGAACGCCGCGGAATCGGTGTGGGCGGCGAAATCGTTGGAGACGGCTTCCACCACCAGGCGGGCCGGGCCGTCCTTCAAATTCGGCGCCTGGTTCTTGCCCGCGGTGAAGGTCACCATCTGCGGCGCTTCGTGTCTGCGCCAGAGCAGGCGCGTGGCGGCGCTTTTGGACTCGAACACCGGGTACTGCGCGCCTCCCTGTTCCACGAACCCGCGCACCGTGCGCACGCCGTGCGGATTGACAAGGCGGACCGTGACCGGAGTGATGATACCGATGCTCGTCACTGGCGGGATCGCCTGGATCGCCGTGTGGCCAGACAACAGAACCAGCAACACGCCGGCGGCTATCACTACCGCCAGCGTTACCCCAAGAGCAGTTTTCATTTCTTTACCCAGCTATCCAGCCAATCGAGGAACGTCTTGTACCAGAATAAGCTATTGCGCGGCTTCAGCACCCAATGTCCTTCATCGGGAAAAATCACCAGCTTGGAGGGCACCTTTTGCATCTGCAGCGCGGTGAACAGCTCCAGCCCCTGCGTTTCCGGCACACGGAAATCCAACTCGCCATGGAAGACCAGCGTGGGCGTATGGAATTCCTTCACGAAGCTGGAGGGCGACCACTTCTGATATTCCTCCGGCTTGTCCCATGGCGTGCCGCCCATTTCCCACAGCGGGAACCATAACTCTTCGGTGCCGCCGAATTCGCCGGTCAGATCGTAGACGCCATCGTGACTTATCAGTGCCTTGAATCGTTGCGTATGGCCCAGTATCCAGTCGATCATGTAGCCGCCGTAGGACCCTCCGGCCGCGGTCATGCGGCTGCCGTCGGCGTATGGGATGTTGGCCACCACGTGATCGGTGACCGCCATGATGTCGTCGAACACCTTGCCGCCCCAGTCCTGGTTGATTTCGTCGATGAACTTCTGCCCGTAGCCCGTCGACCCGCGCGGGTTAGGCTCGACCACCAGATAACCGGCGGCGGCAAACACCTGTGCGTTCCAGCGGTAGGTCCAGTTGTGTCCCCAGTTCCCCTGCGGGCCGCCGTGAATCAGTACGATGACGGGGTATTTGCGCGCCGGGTCAAAGCCATAGGGCTTGATCAGGAAGCTGTGAATATGCGCGCCATCGGGCGCATCCACCCAGAATTCTTCGAGCGGCGTGAGCTGGTGCGAGTTCAGCACCGTATCGTTCAAATGGGTGAGCGCCGAAGGAGCGCCGCCGGAGGAGGAGGCGCGGTAGATCTCGATCGGCGATTCACCGGTCTGCTGCGTGTAGACCATGGTCTTGCCGTCGTGCGCCAGCATCATGTCATCCAGTTCGCTGTCGCCGGCCGCGGCGATATGCATCGCACCGCCCTTAACCGCGATCCACTGGATGGCCTGCCGCCCGCGGTCTCCGGTGGTGAAGAACAGGCTGCTCGAATCCGGCGCCCAGACGAAGCTGTTCACCCACCGGTCGATGCTTTCGGTCAGGCTGGCGACTTTTCCGGTGGCGCGTTCGAGCAACATCAACTGCCAGCGGTCGCTCTCGTAGCCAGCCCGCGCCTGCGCCCGCCAGGCGAGATACTTGCCATCGGGAGAATAGCGCGGTGTGTCATCGGCGCCCGGGCCGTTGGTGATCTTCACCGGCTGTTGCGGCTCCGCGCCGCCGCCCAGGGACAATACGAACAGATCGGTATTGGTGCTGACGGCGGGCACCGGATCGAGATTCACCGCATAGCAGAGTTCCGCGCCGTCGGGTGAAATATCGTAATCGTCGGGCGCGCCCAACGAAAACGGCGGCACGTCGCGGTCGCCCGGCGTCAGATCGCGGACCGGTCCGCCGCCGGCGGGCACCATCAGCAGATGGCTGCGCCGGCGCGACGCCCAGGCGTTCCAGTGCCGGTAGAGCAGCTCGGTGTAGACGCGCGCCTTCACCGGATTCGCATTGTCGGCGTCGAGGTTCTTCTTGTTGCAGGCGTCGTCGCCGCCGCATTCCGGGTAGACGCTGCTCGAGAACACCAGGTACTTCCCATCCGGCGAAAACATCTCCCCGTCGGCCTCACTCGCCAGGCTGGTGATCTGCTTCGCATTGCCGCCGTCCGGGTCCATCAGCCAGATCTGGGAGGAGCCCCCCCGGTCGGAGATGTACGCGATCCTTTTGCCGTCGGGCGACCAGCGCGGCCGGGTGTTGTTGTCGCCGCTGTGCGTGATCTGGCGCGGCGCGCCGCCCTCGATCGGCACCGTCCAGACCTGCTGCGGTTTCCGGTTGGCGGCCAGGTCCACGGATTGCACGGTGAACGCCACCGTTTTGCCATCGGGCGAAATCTGCGGATCGGCGATCCGCTTCAGCTCCAGCAGGGCGTTCGCATCGAACGGCCGCTTCTGGGCGAACAACATCGCCACGGAAGCAAGCGCGAGAACAAGGCTGCGGCGCATACATGACGATTGTAATGCACCGCCCTGCCGCGGGCGGTAAAATCGAGACCAGGCATGCGCCAACGGTGGCACACTTTCCGGCACGCTCTGGAGCGGCGCATTCGCTATCGCGTCACGCGCGGCGGGCTGTGGTTTTTGGCCGCGCTTGCGGTAACGGCGCTGGGCGCGTTTGTCTCCGCCAACAACCTGTTGTTTCTGGTGCTGGCGGCGATGCTCTCGACGCTGCTGGTTTCCGGTCTGCTCGGCAGCCTCTCCCTGGCCGGGCTGGAGGTCGACTTCGTGGCGCCGGAGCACGTCTTCGCCGCCCGCGGCTTTCCCGGCCAAATGCGCGTGCGCAATGTGAAATGGCTGATGCCTTCGTTCTCCATTCGCGTGGAGGGCATTCCGGACACGGGCGGGGCGCGCATCGAATCCGCCGTGTATTTTCCGCTCATCCCGGCCGGAGTCACCCTCGAGAGAATCGTGGAGGCGCGGTTCCCGCGCCGCGGCGCCTACCGCGAAAATGGATTCGCGTTCTCTACCTCGTTCCCGTTCGGGTTTCTGCGCAAAACCGCGCGCGTCACCCTGCTCCGCGAGACGCTGGTCTACCCGCCGCTCGCCGCAGTGCTCGGCTTCGAACAGATGCTGCAGGCGATCGCCGAGGAAATTGAGACGTACTATCGCGCCGTTGGGCGCGACTTCTATCGTATCCGCCCCTACGAAGCGCTGGAGAGCGCGCGCCACGTGGACTGGAAGGCCACTGCGCACACCGGCGCCTTGCAGGTGCGGGAATTCGCCCGCGAGCAGGAGCGGACCGTCGAGCTGTTCCTGGACCGCGACGTGCCGCCCAGCCTCGACCCCTGGTTCGAACACGCCGTTCATTGCTGCGCCTTCCTGGCGTGGCGGCTTTCCGCGCAGGGCGCCTCGGTCCATTTCCGCTCCAACGGCTACAGCCTCCGCCAGCCCGAGGATGGCGACATCTACGCCATCCTGCGGTACCTGGCGTTGGTCTATCCGCAGCGCAGCCCCATCGTGGAAGGGCCGGCCGAGGAAACCAGCTACAAGCTGGCGTTCACCGCTTCGCCCGCGCGATTGCGCCAGGCCGGCTGGATGGAGGCGCGCATCCTTTCCCCGCACGAGCTGCCTACGCCGCCCGCGGTGAGGGCAAGCTCTCCGGAAACTGATTTTGAAGGTGGTTGATTCGTTTGGCCTCAGCCAACTTGCCGGCCTACCGCTCCGGCACGCCCGCGGTGAGAAGCATCTCTTCTTTGGGCTGGCGGCGGTTGACGGGCTGGCGCCAGTTGACGCGCGGCAGGAAAAGCGATTCGTCGATGCGCTCGCGGTAGCGCATGGCGATGTTCATCAGCGAATCGAGCAACGATTCGGAAAGCAGGTGCGGCCGCAGACCGAGATCGGCCAGCTTGGAGTGCCGGGCGTTGTAGTAATGCTGTTCGGCCTCCACGCGCGGGTCTGGCAGGTGCTGGATTTCGACATTGAGCGACAGCTTCCGCCCGGCCGTCTGCACCAGGCGCGCCAGGTCCAGCACGGTGAACTGCTCGGTGAACTGGTTAAACACGCGGCATTCGCCCTTGGCGGCCGGGTTCAGGCAAGCCAGCTCGATGCAGCGGACGGTGTCGCGAATGTCCAGGTAGCCGCGGGTTTGCCCGCCCTTGCCGTAGACCGTCAGCGGAAAGCCCACGGCCGCCTGCACGCAGAAACGGTTCAGCACGGTGCCGAAGACTTCGTCGTAATCGAACCGGTTGATCAGCGCTTCGTCCAGCGCCGTCTCATCGGTCATAGTTCCGTAAACCACGCCCTGGTTCAGATCCGTGGCGCGCAGTCCCCAGATGCGGCAGGTAAATAACATATTGTGGCTGTCGTGTACCTTCGACAGATGGTAGAAGGAACCCGCCTGCTTGGGATACGGCAACACGTCTTTGCGGCCATTGTGCTCGATAGCGATGTAGCCCTCTTCGATATCGATGTTGGGCGTGCCATATTCACCCATCGTGCCGAGCTTCACCAGGTGGCATTCGGGTTGCAGCTCTTTGATCGCGAACAGCACGTTCAGCGTGCCCAGCACATTGTTCGCCTGGGTAAACACGGCGTGCTGGCGGTCGATCATCGAATACGGCGCAGAGCGCTGTTCGGCAAAGTGCACCAGCGCTTCCGGCTGGAACTCGCGAAACATGGAGGAGAGAAGCCCGAAATCGGTGACGTCGCCCTCGAAGATTTCGATCGGATTGCCGGTGACGCGCTTCCACACTTCGATGCGCTCGGCCAGGGTGCGGATCGGCGTGAGCGTTTCCGTTCCCAGGTCCCGGTCCCACTGGCGCCGAAGAAAATTATCGACAATCGCCACGGAATGGCCCTGCCGGGACAGGTACAGCGCGGTAGCCCATCCACAGTAGCCGTCACCACCCAAAATCGCGATCTTCATTAGCTTTGGTCCTAATCCTTCCATTTAAGGCGCAGTTTTAATAAAACGCCCGCGGGGGAGAAGAAGTTGCTCGACCCGTATCGCGGGCTGAATTTTCTCGACGCAGCCATGATAGCCTGCGCCGGTTCGCTGGAAGCGGACAACCTAGTTTGCAAACAACATGTTAGCAATTGTGGCAGGCCGGCGCGTCGGCCTTTCTGGGACTAGTGTAAGTCACCCTCCATTGCGCCTATGGCCTCACACGCCGCCAAGCTGCGGTCCAGCAGCAGGAGGAACTGATCCACGTCCGCGCGGCCCACATTCATGGGCGGCGAAATGCGAAGTACGTTGCCGTACATTCCGCCCTTGCCGATGATGATCCGGTTTTCGCGCGCGGCCTCCAGCACCTTGGAGGTTTCGACGGCCGCCGGCGTCTTCGCCTGCCGGTCCGTGACCAGCTCGACGGCCTGCAGCAGGCCCATGCCGCGAACGTCTCCGATCAGCGCGTGTTTGGCTCTCAACTCCTCCAAGCCGGCGCGCAAGTAGGCGCCGGTGGAGGCGCAGTTGGCGAGCAGGTTGTGTTCTTCGATGAATTCAAGCACCGCGTTGGCAGCGGTGGCCGTCACCGGGTTGCCGCCAAAAGTGGAAATCGTGAGTCCTTTGACGGAGTCGGCCACCTCGGGTTTGGCGACGGTCAGGCCGATGGGGCTGCCGTTGGCCAGGCCCTTGGCGCCGGTGATGACGTCCGGAGTGACGCCGTAATGCTCGATGCCGAACCACTTGCCGCCGGTGCGTCCCCACGCGGTCTGCACTTCGTCGCTGATGAAGATGCCGCCGTGGCTGCGGATGATGCGCTCGACGATCTGGAAATACTCTTTGGGCGGAGTGATGAATCCGCCGACGCCCTGGATCGGCTCGCCGATGAAGCCAGCCACGGACCCACCGGTGGAGCTGCGAATCAGCTCCTCCATGTCCGACGCGCAACGCACTCCGCAGTCGGGATAAGTGAGACCGAACGGGCAGCGGTAACAGTAAGCGTTGTGCGCATGCACGATGCCGGCCGAAGCTGGGCCGAGCCGCCACGAGCCGACGCCGGTGAGCGACATGGCCATGGCGGAGCGCCCGTGATAGGAGTGACGCAGGGCGACGATTTCGGTGTTGCCGGTGTAACAGCGAGCGGCGAGAATGGCGGTTTCGTTGGCCTCCGTCCCGCTGTTGGTGAAGAACGATTTGGTGAGCCGGCCGCCTGGCGTGAGCGAGGCGATCTTCTTGGCCAGTGCAGCCTGCGGCTCATTGGCGAACACGGTGGAGACGTGCTGCAACGTGTCGATCTGGCGGTGAACTGCGGCGTTCACCTGGTCATTGCAGTGACCGACGCTCACGGTGACGATGCCGCCGAAGAAGTCAAGGTATTGGTTGCCGTCGGCGTCCCAGAGATATTGGTCCTTGGCCCGCACCACCACCAGCGGTTCCTTGTAGTAATGGAAAACCGCCGGAAACAGGAATTCCTGGTTGGCGAGAATGATCTCGTCCCTGGTCATAAGTCCTCAAGACCCTCTATTCAGAATACAATTGCGCGCGTCGAGAGGCGGCGCACGGCGCGAGAGTCAGCGAAACTCAACGGCCCAAGCGCTTGAGAACCGCGCGGGCGGCTTCGCCCGACGCGACGTCGGTCGAGGCACGGGTTCTTCGCTCCACCAGTTCCACCTTGCCCTGGGTGAGCTTTTTGCCGACCACCACGCGGAAGGGAACGCCGATCAAGTCCGCGTCCTTGAACTTCACGCCGGGCCGCTCGTCGCGGTCGTCGAGCAGGGTGTCGATGCCCAGGCCGAGGCATTCCTGGTAGATCGCGTGCGCGGCCTCCATTTGCGCCGGGTCGGCGTTGTTGGCGGGCGTCACGATCAGCTCGAAGGGCGCTATCGTTGGTGGCAGCACCATGCCGTCCTTGTCGCGATTGAGCTCGATCACGCCGCTCAGGATGCGCCCGATGCCGATGCCGTAGGAGCCCATGATAGGGGTGACTTCCTTGCCGTCGGCGTTGAGCACGCGAAGCCCCATCGGCTCGGAATACTTATAGCCGAGCTTAAAGATGTGCGCGATTTCGACGCACTTGATCACCTCGAGCGTGCCGCCGCAGCGCGCGCAGACGTCGCCCGCGACCACCTGGCGCAGATCGTGCAGTTCTGCCTGGAAATCCTCACCGAGTGTCACATGGCGCAAGTGGTAATCGTTCTTGTTGGCGCCGGCGATCATGTTGCGGCGCCCCTCGAGAGCGCCGTCGGCGAAGATGGCCATGTTCCGCACGCCCACCGGCCCGAGCGATCCGGCATCGGCGCCGAACCACTGGCGGATTTCCTCGGGATGCGCGGGGCGGAACTCGGGATCGTTCACGATGGAGCCGGCCTTGGTTTCGCTCAACTGGTGATCGCCGCGCAACAGGATCAGCACCGGCTTGCCGTCGGCCACCACCACGAGGCTTTTCATTTGCGACGTCTCGGGCAGGCCCGTGAAGGCGGCCACTTCGGCGATGGTCTTGCGGCCCGGCGTGTGGAACTCCTCCGGGCTGAGGTCGCCGGCGGGATCGGCGGCGGCCGGCGCGGCGGGAACCGAGACCGCTTTTTCCAGGTTGGCGGCATAGCCGCAGTTCGGGCAGCGGGCCACGAAGTCTTCACCGGCTTCCGACGCCACCATGAATTCGTGCGACTGGCTGCCGCCCATCGCTCCCGAGTGCGCTTCCACGGCCGTATATGCCAGGCCGCAGCGGTCGAAGATGCGGCAGTAAGTCTTGTAATGCTTATCGTAAGCCGCGTCGAGACCGTCCTGGTCCATGTCGAAGGTGTAGGAATCCTTCATCATGAATTCGCGGACGCGCAGCAGGCCGGACTTCGGCCGCGGCTCATCGCGAAATTTGGTCTGGATCTGGTACCAGATTTGCGGAAGCTGTTTGTAGCTGCGCAGCTCGCCGCGCGCGATCGCGGTCATCACTTCCTCGTGCGTCATGGCCAGGCACATGTCGCGGCCGAAACGGTCCTTGAAGCGGAACAGGTTGTCGCCCATCACGTCCCAGCGGCCGGATTCCTGCCACACTTCGGCCGGATTCAGGGCGGGGCAGGAAAACTCCTGCGCGCCCATCGCGTCCATTTCCTGCCGCACGATGTTTTGAATCTTCAAGAGCGACCGCTGCGCCAGAAACAGGAAGCTGTAAATCCCGGCGGAGAGCTGGCGAATGTATCCGGCGCGTAACAGCAACTGGTGGCTGGCGACTTCGGCTTCGGCGGGCACCTCGCGCAGCGTGGGGATAAAGAGCTTGCTCCAGAGCATAGTCTTGAGGGGTAAACACTGATCTTAGCATGGTAGAATTGAAGTCTTTCCCGATGAAAAACGCCATCGGCGCATCTTTCTGCACACCGATTTTGCCGGCTGCCGTCACGCGCGCCGCGTGGGCAAGATCGCGCAATTGGAACGGCCCCAGCCGGCAGCGGCCGTAGCAAAACGCTCTGAAACGGAGGATTTCGACAGCCATGACGCCAGAAAGACAAATGAAGCGGCCACTAGCCGAGGTGGACCCGGAAGTCTATCGGGCGATCCAACAAGAGGTCGAGCGGCAGGACGCGCAAATCGAACTCATCGCCAGCGAGAACTTCACCTCCGAGGCCGTGCTCGAAGCCACCTCGAGCGTCTTCACCAATAAGTACGCCGAAGGCTATCCGGGCAAGCGCTACTACGGCGGCTGCGAGAACGCCGATATCGTCGAGAACCTGGCTCGCGACCGCGCGAAGGAATTGTTCGGCGCCGAGCACGCCAACGTGCAGCCGCACTCCGGCTCGCAGGCCAACCAGGCCGCGTATGCCGCCGTGCTGGCGCCCGGCGACACCATCATGGGTCTGAACCTGGCCCACGGCGGCCACCTGACGCACGGCCACCAGCTCAATTTTTCCGGCAAGACTTACCACGTGGTGCCTTACAGTGTGCGTCAGGGAGACGAGCGCATCGATTACGACGAGGTCGAGCGGCTGGCGCGCGAGCACAAGCCGAAGATGATCATCGCGGGCGCCAGCGCTTACCCGCGGACGCTCGACTTCGCGCGCTTCCGCCAGATCGCCGACGCCGTGGAAGCGGTCCTGCTGGTGGACATGGCGCACATTGCGGGCCTGGTGGCCGCGCGCCTGCATCCCAACCCGTGCCAGTGGGCCGACATCGTGACCTCGACCACGCACAAGACGCTGCGCGGCCCGCGCGCCGGCATGATCCTCTGCAAGCAGAAATTCGCCGCCGCCATCGACAAGTTGGTTTTCCCCGGCGTGCAAGGAGGCCCGCTGGTGCACGTCATCGCCGCCAAGGCGGTCTGTCTGCGCGAGGCCATGCAGCCCGAATTTGTGGAGTACCAGAAGCAGGTGCTGGCCAATGCCCGCGCGCTCGCCGCGAGCATCCGGGACGCCGGTTTCCGCGTCGTCTCCGGCGGCACCGACACGCACCTGATGCTGGTGGATGTCTTCTCCAAGGGCGTGCGCGGCAAAGAAGCCGAAAAGACGCTGGACCGCGCGCGCATCACGGTGAACAAGAACGCGATTCCGTTCGACGTCAATCCGCCTCTCAATCCGAGCGGCATCCGGCTGGGCTCGCCCGCGGCGACCACGCGCGGCTTCCGCGAGACTGAGATGCGCGAGGTCGGCGCTCTCATCGGCGAAGTGCTGGAGCACATCGACGACGAAGCGACCATCGCGCGCGTGCGGCAACAAGTCGAAGCGCTGACGGCCCGCTTCCCGCTGTACCCGTGGAAGAAGCGGAGACCGGCGGAGACCTCCGCCGTGCTGCCGGAAAGCGCGGTGCAAGTGGGCTAGGCCTTTGGGGGCCGCCAACTTTTTCCAGTCATGGCGCTGGATATCGTCATTGACGCGCGCCGGGTGCGGGACTTCGGCATCGGCACCTACATTCGAAGCCTGGTACACGCGCTCAGCCGGATCGACGAGGAGAACCATTACACCGTGATCACCGGCGCCGGCGAGGCGCGCGTGTGGGGCGCGCTGCCGGATAACTTCCACACCGCCATCTACGCGCGGGACGATCACGCTTACGCGGATCACTTGTTGTTTCCCCTTTTTCTGCGCCGTCTCAAGCCGGACCTGGTGCACATTCCGCTGAACCGCGTGCCGCTGCTGATGAGCCGGCCCTACGTGGTGACGATCCACGACATGGTGAACCTGTTTTACGACGAGCAAAAGCTTTCCGCCGTACACATGTATCTGCGCCGCTTCCGTTTCCGCCGCGGGCTGACGCGCGCCAGCCGTGTGATCGCGGTTTCCGAGGCCACCCGGCACGACGTCGAGAACCTGCTGGCCGTGCCCCCGGCGCGCATTACGCGCGTCTACAACGCCCCCGATCCTGGCTTTCTCGGGCGCGACCCGGCCGCCGGCGAGGAAGAGCGCCGCCGCATCATGGAGCGTTACCAGATCGATCGCCCGTTTCTCCTGTATGCCGGCGCCATCCGCCATCACAAGAACATCCCCCGGCTGGTGGAAGCCTTCGCCGTGCTGCGCGAACAACTGGCGGCGCACCCGGTTTATGGCGACCTGCGGCTGGTGATCATCGGCGACACCATCTCGCAGTATCCGGCAGTGCGGCAGGCCGTGCTCAAAAGCAAGATGGAGCACGCCGTGCGCTTCCTCGGCTTTGTGCCGTTCGAAACGCTGCGCTGCTTTTACGAAGCGGCGGCGGCGTTCGTCTTCCCTTCGCGCCATGAAGGTTTCGGATTGCCGCCGCTCGAAGCCATGGCCTGCGGCACTCCGGTGGTCACGTCCAACGTGAGCTCGCTGCCCGAAGTGACCGGAGATGCGGCCATGCTGGTAAACCCGGGAAACGTGTTCGATATCGCGCGCGGCATCCGCGAAGTGCTGACCGACGAGCCGCTGCGCGCCGAGCTGATCCGCCGCGGCCGTGCCCAAGCCGCCCGCTTCAGTTGGGAACGCTCCGCCCGCCAGGTACTCCAGATCTACCAGGACGTGGCGCGCGACCGGTAACGGGCGTTCGGGCCGGCTTTCCGCGATTCCGGCCGCCGCCGGCGGCGGTATATTCGAAATTGATGCATCGTGCGGCGCTGCTGCTGGCCTGTTGCGCGTGCCTGGGCGCGCAGCCGGCCGCGATCGAAGGCGTGGTAGTCAACCAGACAACCGGGCAACCCATGGCGGGTGTGCATGTCCGCTTCCTCAGCGCCTCCTCCTCCGCCGAAGGGCAGCCATACGGCGCTATCAGCGGCCCCACCGGTCACTTCTCCATCGCCAGACTGCCCGCCGGCGTTTACATTGCCGACGCCGAGGCGCGCGGCTTTTTCCGAATGCCGCCGAAGGGCGCGGCAATGGTTCTCCGTGTGTCACTCAAGGCCGGCCAGCAGCTCACGGATTTCAAGATCGAAATGGCACAGGAAGCCACCATTTCCGGCCGGGTAATGGATGATAACGGCGACCCGGTGCAAGCTTCCGTTCACGCGGAGGCCGATTCCGGGCGGCCCGTGTACCTCGGCGGCCGCTGGGCTAACAGCGACGAGCGAGGCACGTTCCACCTTGCCGTCCCGCCAGGCAAGTACTACATCGTCGCGAATCCTGGCAACCGTGGCATAAACCAGGTGCCGGAGATCCGCACCGATGGCACCGTCGAAGCGACATATGGAGAGACTTATTACCCCAGCTCGGTGGCCAAGGCAAGAGCGGTGCTGGTGGAAGCCGTGGGGGGCGCCGAGCTTACGGACATGGACATTCATCTGGTGCGCCAGCCGCGCGGCGGCAGCATCAGCGGCGTGGTCACCGGCGCGGCGGAAGCGGGCGGCAGCGCGGTGATGCTCCTCGATGGCGATGATCCGCGGCACATGCGACCTTCTGGCGGCGCCGGCGCCGACCGGGACGGCCACTTCCTGCTCGCCAACCTGCAGCCGGGTACATACCGGCTGCTCGCTCGGAGTCTGAACGACAAGACGCAGCTCTACAGCCAACCGCTGGAAGTACGTCTGGAAGGCGGCGATGTGACTAACGTGAATCTGCCACTGGCGCCAGGCGGAGAATTGACTGGGAAGTTGGAGATAGCGGGCAGTCCGGGCAAGGAGAAGTTTTCCGTCAGCCTGGATCTGATCCCATACGGTTATTTGGGACAACCATCCCCTACCGCCGAGGCGGATCAAAATGGCGCGTTCCACATCGCCGATATCGCGCCGGGCCGTTACCGTTTGAAGGTGGCGCCGATGCCGGAAAACGGGTATCTGAAATCAGTCCGGCTAGATGGCGTGGAGGCGCCCGATGGCGAATTGGACCTTTCGCGCGCCGCTCAGGGATCGTCGTTGAAGATCGTGGTCAGCCGCAACGGCGGCCAGATCCAAGGCAAACTGCTGGACCAGGACGGTGACCCGTTGGGCGTGGTGCCGGCATCGGTGCTTCTGGTGGCCGACCCGAAGGAGATCGACCTGGAACGCTCTCTCGGAACGGCCGAAGATGGAACCTACCGTTTCCAAGGAATTCGCCCCGGCAAGTACCGGCTGCTGGCTCTCGATCCCGACTGGCTCGGCGACGGGCCCGATCTTCCGGAATCGGTCAAGAAGCTCGCCGCGGCGGCCGAGGAAATCGAGATCAAAGAAAGCGACCGCAAGGTGAAGGACCTGAAGTTGCTCGCGAAGGAGGATGCGGATGCGAAGCCATCGAAGTAATGTTCGGCCTCATGTGCGAGCGTTAATGCTTCTGCTGGTCGTCTCTGCGGCGCTGTCCGCACAGAGCGGGACGCCCGCCGATCAGAACTCCGCCAGCGTGATGGGCGCGGTGGTCAACACAGTAAACGGCGATCCGATACCGCGCGCCCACGTGACGCTTCGCGGCTTCGCCAACGGCAAGCAGCAGAGCTACGGCGCGATGACTACCGCGGAAGGCAAGTTCTCTGTCACCGGTCTACCCGGCGGCAACTACTCCATAGCGGCTGATCGTTTGGGCTTCGTCGCTGACCAGCGCGGCCCGAATGTGCTCTCCCTGAAGCCGGGCGACCACAAGGACGACGTCGTCCTGAAGCTGACTCCCACCGGGTCGATTGCCGGCACGGTGGTGGACGCCGATGGCGAGCCGGTGGAGAATTGCAACGTGATGGCTGAGTCCAATCGTGGCGGCCAAAGTTCGCAGTCGGATGCGCAGGGCCGGTTTCGCATCGGCGGCCTTACGCCGGGCAAATACCGAATTAAAGCCGCTCCCGAGGAACCGCTGACTCCGCCCGAGATCCGCACCGATGGCACCGCCGAGGTGCATTATAGCCAGACCTACTACCCAAGCTCGCTCGATGAGGCAGGCGCGGCGAAGGTCAGTGTCGAAGCCGGAACCGAAGCCGGCGGCAACGAAATCCGCCTGGTGCGCACGCCCATCGTGCGGGTCAGCGGCAGAGTGACCGGCATTCCGCAAGGCACCGAGAACGTCCTCCTGATGGCCCAGCCAAAGCGCGACGACAACCCAGGCTTTGGCCTTAGCTTCGTGAGGAACCGCGGCTGGAGCGGCAGCACACAGGTGAAGAAGGACGGGACATTCGCGCTGTGGCGGCTGGCTCCCGGCCCGTATCGCATCGGCGCGCAATGGAACGGCTCCAGCGGCCCCATGGGCGCAGCGGCGCCGGTAGACATTGTTGTGGGCGACACGAACATCGACGGCATCGAGCTGCGCATGGTGGCGGCTGCCGATCTCACCGGTCAAGTGGAGTACGAAAGCGACGACGCCAAGCCGCCCGCGCCGGCGGAGGGAACGCAACCGGGCGGCCGCAACATGGCGCAAGTGCTTCTACAGGGAGTTGATGGCACTAATTGGGGCGGATTGGGGCACGTCGATGCGGCCGGCGCTTTCACGGTTGAGAAAGTCGCGCCCGGCCGCTATACCGTGATGTTGATCGGCGGTCCGGGGTACGTCAAATCGATGCGGCTGGGAACCACCGAGATCGCGGGCGCCCTCCTCGATCTCAGCAACGGCGCGGCCGGCGTTGCGCTCACCATCGTAGTCAGCACGCAGTTCGGCTCCCTGTCCGGCGCCGTGCAGACTGACGGAGCAGCCACGGCCGGTCTCCAGGTGGTGATGCTGCCCGATAGCCGGGAACCGGGCGGCGGTGGGCGGTTGCAGTCCGGCACTATCGGCGCCGGTGGAAGCTACTCCTTCAATTCCGTGATCCCCGGCACCTACAAGGTGGCCGTAATTGCCCTGAACGAAATCAGCGCGGTCTTGCAGGGCGGGGACGAGTGGGATGCGTATGCGCCCGTCACCGAAACGGTGACTATCGGCGCCGGCGATAAGGTCACCCAAGACCTGAAGATTCTCACCCGGTGAGCGGTAGGACAGGCCATCGCCTTTTGTGGTCTGTCGCGCTGCGCCAAAGCGAACACCTTGACAGACGACAAAAAAACGATCGTCTGTCTTACCTCTGCCAAGTGGTTTATCGCAGCGAAGCGCGGATTTTGTCTCTATATTCGCGGGCTTTGGCGAGAATCTGCGGCTGGTTCAAGGTGAGAATGCCGCCGTCGCGCACCACAGGTTTGCCGTTCACCATCACGTCGCGAACGTCTTCGGCCTTGAGCGCGTAGACCATTTGCGCGATTGGGTCGTAGAGAGGAACGGCGTTGGGGCGGTCCAAACGGACCACAATCATGTCGGCGCGTTTGCCGGCTTCGAGAGAGCCGATTTCCTTCTCCATGCCGAGCACGCGCGCGCCGCCGATGGTGGCCATAGCGAGCGCGGTGGCCGCGGAAAGCGCTTGCGGATCGAGTGCGGTGACTTTCTGCAGCTTGGCGGCCAGATCCATTTCTTCGAACAGGTTGAAATCGTTGTCGCTGCCCGCCGGGCCGTCCGGCCCTAAGCCGACGTGGATGCCCAGCGCCAGCATGCGCACCACCGGCGCCACGCCGCTCGCCAGCATCATGTTGCTCGAAGGGCAGTGCGCCACACCGACGTCGCGCACCTTCAGAATCGCCATGTCCGCTTCCGTCACCCAGACGCAGTGCGCGGCCACGGTGCGGCCGTTGAAGACGCCCAGGGCGTCGAGCGTCCCGACGGGCGTGGTGTGCCGCTTGGCCAGTTCGTCGTCGCATTCCTTCTTGGTTTCGGCGACGTGGATAAGCAACGGCGCGTGAAACCGGTTGGCGAGGGCGCGCGCGGCCTTGAGCGTCTCGTCGGAATTGGTGTATAGCGCGTGCGGCGCCACGGCGGGAACGATCAGCGGATCGCCCGCAAACCGCGACAGGTAGCGCTCGGTGAAGCGCAGCGCGCCGGTGGGTGTTTTGTTGTCGGGCGCCGGGAAGCCGATGATGGTCTCGCCCAGCACGCCGCGCATCCCCGCCTCTTTGGCAGCTTCGGCCGCCACGTCCTCGAAGTAGTACATGTCGGTGAAGGTGGTGGTGCCGCCGAGCAGCATTTCGAGACACCCGAGGCGCGTGCCCCAGCGCACGAAATCTGCGTTCACGTTGTTGGCTTCGGCGGGGAAGATGAACTTTTCGAGCCAGTCCTCGAGCCGCAGGTCGCCGGCGATGCCGCGAAACAGCGACATGGCGGCGTGCGTGTGGGTGTTGATCAGGCCGGGAGCGAGGATGGCGTCGGGGCGGTCCAGGCGCTGCCCGGCCGTGAAGCGTGCGTCGATCTCGGCGCGGGTGCCGACCGCCAGAATGCGCGCGCCGCGCACCGCCACGGCGCCGTTCTCGATTACGCGCGCGCCCGCATCTTCGGTGATGACGTAGCGCGCGCTCCAGATCCAGTCGGCCTGTTCCGCCGAAAGCGCAAAGACGACTAAAAAGAAGCTACAGATACGAGGCATCGAATGGCTTGGGAAAGAGATCCCGCATACGATAAGTTTCGATTTTGCCGCGTGGGTTGACCAGCACGATCTCCACGTCTCCGCAGAATTCCCAGAGGATCTGGCGGCACGCGCCGCAGGGTGGCGTGAGAACGTCGGCATCGGCGGCCACGGCGACGCGGCGGAACTCTCGAACGCCCTCGGAAATGGCTTTGAACACCGCTACCCGCTCGGCGCAAACCGTGAGGCCGTAGGTCGCGTTCTCCACGTTGCAGCCGGTGTGGATGCGGCCGCTCGAGTCTTCGATGGCCGCACCAACCTGGAACTTCGAGTAAGGCGCGAAGGCATGCTGGCGGGCGGCCAGTGCGGCATCGAGGAGTGGATCGTGCATCGGCTCATCCGGCCGGCGGCGCGCCGTCGTGGCCCGCTTCGGCTCTACGCTCCATCCTGGTCCAAACGCGGCAGCACCATACGCAGGAACTTCACCAGTGTATCGCGAACCGCCGCGCCGGTTTCCAGCACTTCCTCGTGACTGATCTTCCGCTCACCGAGCCCCGCCGCCATGTTGGTGACGCACGAAACCGCCAGCACTTTCATTCCCATGTGGTGGGCGGCGATCACTTCGGCCACCGTGGACATACCCACCACGTCCGCGCCTATGGTGCGCAGGAAGCGAATTTCCGCGGGCGTTTCGTAGCTGGGGCCCAGCATGCCGGCATAGACGCCTTCGGGCATGAAGATGCAGAGCTCCGCGGCCACGCTCGCGGCAAGCTCGCGATAATGGCGCGAGTAAGCTTCCGACATGTCCGGAAAACGGGGGCCCAGCAAATCGTCGTTGGGGCCGGTCAGCGGGTTCGATGCCTGCAGGTTAATGTGGTCCGAGATCAGCACCAGGCCGCCTTGTTCGAGTGAGCTGTTGATGCCACCCGCGGCGTTGGTGAAGACCATCGACCACACGCCGAATGCGCGCAGCACCTTCACCGGGAAGACCACCTGCGAGGGCGAATACCCTTCGTATAAGTGGGGCCGGCCCGACATCACGGCGACAGGCAGCCTGTCCAGGTTGCCTATCACCAGCTTGCCGGCGTGGCCGGCGGCGGTGCAGACGGGCCAGCCGGGAATTTCGGCGTACTGAATAACGGCGCGATCGCTCAATTCGTCGGCGAACGCTCCCAGGCCGCTGCCCAATACCACGCCGATGGCCGGGCGCAGGTCAGTGCGGCTTTTCAGCAGAGATTTGGCTTCCGCAATCATAAGATCATTCCCGCAATACAGGCCGACATGAAGTTGGCCATCGTCCCGGCCGCCACTGCGCGCAGGCCGAGGCGCGCCAGGTCGGACTTCCGGTTCGGCGCCAGCGCGCCAATGCCGCCGATCTGGATGGCGATCGAGCTGAAATTGGCGAAACCGCACAGCGCATAGGTGGCGATGACGAAGGAGCGTGGGTCCAGGCTGGCTTTCAGCGGACCCAGCTTGAGAAACGCGACGAATTCATTGAGCACCAACCGCGTGCCCAGCAGGTTGCCGATGGCGGACGCATCTTTCCACGGCACCCCCAGCAGGAACGCCACCGGCCCAAACACCACGCCGAACATCTGTTCGAGCGACGCCGGCAGCCAGTTCATCCACCGCAGTCCGTGAACGCCGCCCAGAATGCCGTTGACCATCGCGATCAGCGCCAGAAAGGCGATCAGCATGCCTCCCACATTCAGCGCCAGGCGGAGACCGTCGCCCGCGCCCTGCGCCGCTGCATCGATCAGGTTGACGGCGGTCTTTTCCACTTTCAGGTCCACCCTGCCCGCCGTCTCCGGCCGGCCCGTCTCCGGCACCAGAATCTTCGACAGCAAGATGGTGGCGGGCGCGGTCATGATCACCGCCGTGAGCAGATGCGTGATCGAGACCCCGGCGATCTTCACATAGGCCGCCATCACCGAGCCAGAGACGTGAGCCATGCCGCTGGTCATGATCGTGAACAGCTCCGATTCGGTGAGGCCGGCCAGGAACGGGCGGATGGTGAGTGGCGCCTCGGTCTGCCCCATGAAGACGCTGGCCGCCACGTTCAGCGATTCGGCGCCGCTCACGCCCATCACCTTCTGCATCCCGATCGCCATGCCGCGCACGATCCATTGCATGATGCCCAGGTAGTACAGGATGGAGAAGAACGACGCGATGAAAATGATGACCGGCAGAACCTGAAACGCAAACACCACGCCGAACCCGCCGCTCGATTTCCCCATCGGGCCGAAGACGAACTCGCTGCCAGCTTCCGTATATCCCAGCATGGCGTTGACACCGGCGCCGATGGCCTGGAACACTTTGCCGAGATCGGTCTTCAACACCAGCACCGCGAAAATAATTTGCAGGCCCAGTCCCCAGGCCACGATGCGCAGATTGATGGCGCGCTTGTTATTGGAGAACAGCCCAGCCACCCCGAGTATAGCCACCAGCCCGAGCAGACCGGCGAAACGGTCCATTCTATCCAACGACCTCGAGTATCAATTCGCGTTCTTCCGGCCGTTGCGCGGAGATGTGGAAAGCATCCTCCACTTTTTCGGCCGCTTCGTCCACCCGGTCTTCCCTGGTGTAATACAGCCGGCACAGGATGCTGCCGGCTTCCACCTTCTCGCCAGCCTTGACTTCCAGGATGATCCCGACGGCCGGGTCGATAGAGTCCTCCTTCTTATCGCGGCCGGCGCCAATCATATTAGACGCGATGCCGATGTCCTCGGCGTCGATCGAGCTCACGTAGCCGGCGCGCGGCGAAGCGACTTCGCGCGCGCCCGTGGCGTTGGGTAGCAGCACGAAATTATCCAGCGCCTGCGGGTTGCCACCCTGCGCAGCCACTGCCTCCTTCAACTTCTTATAAGCCGAGCCATCCACCAGGTGTCTTTCGGCGGCCAGGCGTGCTTCTTCGAGCGTTGCCGCCCTCTTGCCGAGGAAGATCATGCGCGCGGCCAGTTCCAGGCACAGCTTGGTCAGGTCGGCCGGGCCGGCGTTCTGCAGCGTTTGCGACGCTTCCATCACTTCCAGCGCGTTGCCCACCGCGTAGCCCAGCGGCTGGCTCATGTCGGTAATCAGCGCCTGGACCTTCTTGTCCATGCGGCGGCCGATGCCCACCATGGTCTGCGCCAGCCGGCGCGCATCCACCTGCTTTTTCATGAACGCGCCGCTGCCCACCTTGACATCCAGCACCAGCGCATCCACGCCTTCCGCCAGTTTCTTCGACATGATCGAAGACGCAATCAGCGGAATCGATTCCACCGTGCCGGTGACGTCGCGTAGCGCGTAAAGTTTGCGGTCGGCCGGCGCGAACTGGTCGGTCTGCCCGATGAAACACAGACCGAGCTCGGAAAGCTGCCGTTGAAACTCGTCGCTCGAAAGATCGGTGCGGAAGCCGGGAATCGACTCCAGCTTGTCGAGCGTGCCGCCCGTGTGGCCCAGCGCGCGGCCCGACATCATCGGCACCACCACACCCGCGGCGGCGGCCAGAGGCGCCACAACCAGGCTGGTCTTGTCGCCCACCCCGCCGGTGGAATGCTTGTCCACTTTGATGCCGGGAATGGCGGAAAGGTCCGCCGTTTCGCCGGATCGCAACATGCACTCGGTCAGGCGGCTGACCTCGCGGTCGGTCATGCCCGAATAGAACACGGCCATGAGAAACGCCGACATCTGGTAGTCCGGTATCTCGCCGGACGTATAGCCGTCCACCAGAAATTCAATTTCCTCGGGAGCCAGCTCGGCCCCGTCGCGCTTGCGCTGGATCAAGTCAACTGTACGCATTATGAGACACTTAGGCTAGCATCCCCAACCCACCAAAGTAAAGTCGGCGGTACCGTCGGCGTGGGCCATCCCGCTGTCCCAAAACGTCGTAGACTCGTTTAGATACCCATGCAGCTTCACGCGATCGATTGGATCATTGCGCTTGCCTCGGTCGCCGTTTGTTTTGCACCCGCGCTGTTTGTCAGCAAACGCTCCGGCAGGAGCACGGCGGAGTTCTTCGCCTCCGGCCGCTCCGTTCCGTGGTGGCTGGCTGGCCTCTCCATGGTGGCCACTACCTTTTCCAGCGACACCCCCAACCTGGTGGCTAACTTCGTGCGCACCCAGGGAGTGGCCGGCAATTGGCAATGGTGGGCCTTCACCCTCACCGGGGTGGCCACGGTTTTCTTCTACGCGCGGCTGTGGCGCCGTTCCGGCGTGCTCACCGACCTGGAATTCTACGAGCTGCGCTACTCCGGCAAGGCCGCCAGCGCCGTGCGCGGCTTCCGCGCCGTCTACCTCGGCCTGTTCTTCAACTGCATCATCATGGCCACCGTGAATCTGGCCGCCTGCAAGATCGCCGCGGTGCTGTTCGGTTTCAGCCGCTGGGAGACGCTGCTGGCGGTCGGCCTGCTCAACGTGGTGTTCGCCGCCCATTCCGGCCTCTGGGGAGTGCTGGTCATCGACATGATCCAGTTCTTCATCAAAATGGCCGCCGTCATCGCCGCCGCTTATTTCGCGGTCACCCTGCCGCAAGTGGGCGGTCTCACCGGCCTGGTCGACAAGCTTTCCCACGTGCGCGGGCCCGGCGGTTTGCACTATCTCAACATGCTGCCCGATTTCACCAGCAACTGGGATCTGGCGGTGGCCGTGTTTATCATGCCCATCGCGGTGCAGTGGTGGGCCGTCTGGTATCCGGGCGCCGAGCCGGGCGGCGGCAGCTACATCGCGCAGCGCATGCTGGCCTCGAAATCGGAAAAGGACGCGCTTGGTGGAACGCTGTTCTTCAACGTCGCGCATTACGTGCTGCGTCCCTGGCCGTGGATCCTGGTCGGCCTCGCGTCTTTGGTCGTGTACCCCGAATTGGCCGATATACGGCGCGCCTTCCCGAACCTCGACCCCTCGCTGGTGGGCCACGACATCGCCTTCCCCGTGATGCTGCGTTACCTGCCGGCAGGCTGGCTGGGGCTGATGCTGGGCGGTCTGGTGGCCGCCAATTCCTCGACCATCCTCACCCACCTCAACTGGGGCGCGTCCTACCTGGTGCACGATTTCTACCGCCGCTTCATAAACCGCAACTCGAGCGAACACCACTACGTGACCGCCGGCCGCGCCGCCACCGTTCTGCTGTTCGTGCTCTCGTCGGGAATGGTTTTTCTGCTCGATACCGCCAAGGACGCTTTCAGTCTGATTTTGCAAGTCGGCGCCGGCACCGGCCTGTTGTACCTGCTGCGCTGGTATTGGTGGCGCGTCACGGCGTGGTGCGAGATCGTGGCCATGGCCAGTTCCTTCGGTATCTCGATCGTCTTTCTCATCCTGGTAAAAAGCGGCATCGCCCTGGGCACCACGCGGCAGTTGCTGCTGACCGTCGCCTGCACCACCGTGTGCTGGCTTCTCACCGCTTACCTGGGGCCGCGCACCGACGCCGACGTGCTCATCAGTTTCTACCACAAGGTGCACCCACCCGGCCCCGGCTGGAACGCCGTCCGCGCCATGGCCGGCATTGGCGCCGAACAGGCCGCTGAAGACGCCGCCCATGTGCCGCTCGCCCTCGCCGGCTGGTTTCTGGGCTGCACTATGATCTGGTCGGCGCTGTTTACGGTCGGCAACTTTCTCTATGGACGAACGGGTTACACGCTCTTCCTGCTGGTGATTTTCCTGGCTAGCGGAAGCGCGCTGATACGCGTGATCCAACGAATCTGGAGGTGACTATGGACGACCACGATCTGGCGGCCTCGCGCCGCGACTTGCTGCGCCTCGCCGGGCTGGCCTCGCTCGGCGCGGGGCTGGCGCGCGCCACCCAGGACGCCGTGCCGCCCGGGCAGAGCGTGGCCGGCATGCGCTTCCAGCAAAGAGCAAAGGTCCGGCTCGGCTTCATCGGCATCGGCGGCCGCGGCAATTCGCTGATCGATGAGTTCACCGCCATCCCGGATGTCGAAATCCGGGCGCTCTGCGACATCGTGCCGGAGAAGACCGAAAAGGCGAAAGCGCGCCTGCTCCAAGCCGGCAAGCCGGTGCCGGCGCTTTATGATCAGGGCGACCACGCTTATGAAAAGCTGGTGGCGCGCGACGATCTCGACCTGGTCATCATCGCCACCCCGTGGATCTGGCACGTGCCGATGGCGCTGGCCGGCATGAAACAGGGCAAACACGTCGCCGTGGAAGTGCCCGCCGCCCGAACCATCGACGATTGCTGGGCTCTGGTTGACGCCTCCGAAGCTACCCGCCGCCATTGCATTCAGCTCGAAAACTGCTGCTACGGCTACAACGAAATGATGGTGTGGAACATGGTGCGCGCCGGCCTGTTCGGCGAAATCACCCATGCCGCCTGCGCCTACAATCACGACCTGCGCGAGGTCCTTTTCTCCAACGAAGGCGAAGGTTTATGGCGGCGCTTCGAGCACCTGGACCGCAATGGCAATCTCTACCCGACGCACGGCCTGAGCCCGGTGGCGCACTATCTCGACATTAATCGCGGCGACCGCTTCGACACGCTGGTTTCGATGAGCTCGCCGGTTGCCTCGCTCCCCGCGTACCGCAAAACTCATCTCGCCGCGGACGATCCGCGTCAGAAGGAAATTTACCGCTGCGGCGACCTCAACATCAGCCTGATCCGCACCGCGCGCGGGAAAGTGATCACGCTCGAACACAACACCTCAACGCCGCAGCCCTACGACCGCATCAACCTGGTGGCCGGCACCAAAGGCATCTTCCGCGATTACCCGCCGCGCATTTACGTCGATGGCTCGCCCAAAGAGGAGTTCGCTTCCATCGATCCGTACAAGCCCAAATTCGAGCACCCATACTGGACCAGGGTGGGCGCACTGGCGCGCCAGCTCGGCGGCCACGGCGGCATGGACTTCGTGATGGCCTACCGCCTGATCGAATGCATGAAGGAAGGCACCGCGCCCGATATCGATGTCTACGATGCCGCCGCCTGGAGCGCCCCCGGCCCGTTGAGCGAACAGTCCGTCGGCGCTGGCAGCTCCCCGGTGAAATTCCCCGATTTCACACGGCACAGGTGGCAGCAGGCGCGGGAAGCTCCGTGACTTTCGAGTACTCGTAGCAGGCTGATCTGTTCTGGCCAGGCTTGCCCGCTCACCTCATCGGGCACGATCGTCGACAGTTGTTCGCTGCCGTGTAAGTTGACGCGCGAAACCCTTTGAGGCGGCTTCGCTCCCCCAAAATCGTTCGCCTGTGAAACAATGATCGGCCATTCCCGGCACGTCGGTTCCAGTGCAGCCGCCGGCTCTGAGGGTCAAGTCCAATCGCGATGCGAGCGGGACGCTCCGCGCGCACGCTCTTGCGGGCCAGATTTAGGACGCCCACAAGGCTGGTTATCTCGTGCCGGTCGTGATTTTCGCCAACGTTTCTCTGATGCTACCGGCGAAAGGCGATTGCGTATCGTCCTGGAGGGCTTTTTGCAGGGCTCTTCGGGCTGCTTCGGGTTGGCGATCCGCCTGGTAGGCCATTCCCAAGTGAAATCCGAACATGGCGTTGTTCGGAGCCCCTTTCACGGACTCCTGCAACTGCGCCACGGCGGAGCCGAAAGATCCCAGTTTGTAGTAGGCCCAGCCAAGCGTATCCGCAGCTAGCGGAGAGTGGGGCATCTTCTGCTTCACCTTTTGGGCCAGAGATAACGCTACGTTGACATCGCCGCCATGATCAAGGTACAGAACAGCCAGCGATCCGGCGGCGATGGCAGATTCCGGATCGATCTCATGCGCCTTTTCGCAAAGCTTCTTCGCCTCGTCCCAGTTGCCTTCTCGCTCGTATTGAGCCTCCAGGGCGAGGTAGTTTGACAGGTTATGGGGATTGGCCTCAATCGCCTTGCGGAAGTCCTGTTTGGCTTGGTCAGCGGCGCCCCGGGCGAGGTGAATGTTCCCGAGCAGGCTGTATACCTGGGGCGTCTTCGGATCAAGCGCCATCGCCTGCTTCAGGCTGGATTCGGACTTATCCAGATCCTTCAGGTCGAAGTAGCCTAGCGCCAGAAGGAAGTGTAACCCCGCGTTCTGCGGGTTCTGCTGAACCAAGCCGGCAAGGCGCTGCACGGCTTGCGCGGTCCTGCCCTGAACCAGGTACAGGTTGAGCAATTGCGCCAGGGCGTGAAGCGATGTGGGGTCTTGTTTGAGCAAGTCCTGCAGCGCGGCTTCAGCTTGCTGGCGTTCACCCTTCGCTTGCAGGGCCTTCGCGTTGGCAAGCTGCGCCAGAGGCAAACCAGGGCGCGCCTTCAGGGCGCTGTCAGCCAATCGCAGGGCTTCGTCGTTGTCTCCTGCTGCAACCGAGAGCGAAGCCAACGCAGCTTGAGCGTCGACCATTCCGGGAGAGAGGGAGAGAGCCCGACTGAAAGAGGCCTTGGCCAAGTCAGACATCCGGAGCGCCCTTTGGGCGACGCCTAGGAAATAGTATCCAGTGGCGGACTGCGGATCGGCACGGACCGCCTTCTCAAGAGCCGAAGCTGCTTCCTGCTGCTTGCCCTGTGCGATCAGGATACGGCCGTCTGAAAGCAGCGCCCGTGGATTATCTGAACTGGCGGCCAAAACCTGCTGTTCGAGGGCGGCTGCGTCCTGCATGCGATTGAGGTCGATCAGGGCCTCGACCAAGCTCATCTTGACGGACGCATCCTTGGGTTTGGAGGTCATCAGCGATTGGAATTCGGCGACAGCCTTCTCTTTCTGACCGGTGGATACATAAAACTGCCCGAGGGCCTGGTAAGCCTGCGGGTCGTTGGGGGCAATCGTTTTGATTCCCTGGTAGAGCTTCTCGGCGTCGGCCAGTTTGCCCGCGCGGACCAGGATTCGGGCCCAGAAAACCCGCGGCAGGAACGCACTGGGATCCAGTTCGGCCGCCTGACGCATCTCGTCCTCGGCTTCAGCCAATTTGTTTTGCGTGAAATAGCATTGCCCTAGATTGATGTGCGCCTGGACCGAGTTCGGGTTGCTCTCGATTGCCTTCCGGTCAACGGCTTCCGCTTCTGCTGCCTGCCCTGCGGACAGGTAGACAGCCGCCAAGACTGTAGAGTGCTCGACCTGGTGGGGAGCGAGATCGATGGCCTGCTGGAATTCGCGAATCGCGCTCGGCATGTCGCGGGTCAACAGATGCTTCTCGCCGAGTATCGCGTGAGCACGGGCGCTCGTTGCATCGGATTTCAAAACTGTTTGTGCGGCCGATTGGGCTTGGTCGAACTGCCTGTGGGCGATCAGCAGGTCCGCCAGCTCCAGTTGCGCGTTCGAGTCCTTGGGATCCAGGGTTACCGCCTCCAGGAACTCCCGGTAGGCGGCCTCGGAACTGCCCAGCCTCAAGTAGCCTTGAGCGAGCATCGAGTGAGCCTTCGCGAATCTGGGGTCGAGGGCCACCGCGTTTCGAAACTGAATGACCGCTTCCCGGTATTTGCCGGCGTTGAAGTACGCTTCGCCGCTATTCAGGTATTTGAGTTTCCGCTGATTGGGATCTGAAGAACAACCGGCCAAAGCGATTGCCAGCAAGGCGAGCAGAACCCTTCGATATAGCGTGGTGCCGTGTGTCAAATCCATGAACTCACCCAGTGCCCAAACAACTCGGGTTCGGGCCGATTGCCCCTGGCACAATGTTACCAATGGATACAGTTCAATACATTGCCAGCAGTACCAGATTACAAACTTCCATAAGTACTAGGACTTTTCGACGGGCCAAGTGCTTTGGCGACAACGCGCCAGGATAATCCCTTTGTTCCCACGCGTTTGCATTGCCCTTTGGTACGATTGACAGGGCCGTTAAGGGGCTGTAATCTTGATGAAGTATTAACTCAGGGTAACGCGTGATGATGTCGAAGGGTAGTTGGTATTCCGTTCGGAGGAAAGGACGCGAAATATGGGCCGCATGATTAGACAGGTTCGTTATTTGAGCATTGCCGGTCTTCTGTTGCTGGTATTTGCTTCTGTCGGGTTCGCACAATACACGATAGACCTAACGGGCGTCGGCGACGGAGCTAATGCCGATAACGTGTACGTCAGTCCGTACTGGGGTACGATTAGCGAGGGGGGCAGCATAATCTACACCGGGTACCTGATTTGCGATGACTTCAATACAGAGTCGTATCTGGACGATCCCTGGAGCGCCGGATCCACTAATGCGGGAGCCTTGAACGGGGATCAGAAGTTCACCGCGTCGTCGTACTCCGACCCGTTTGCCACAACCGATACGGTCACGGATCAGCAGGCGTACGATGCTGTCGCATGGCTCGCCAACGGATTGTTGGCTAGCTCGAACGTTACCGACGCGACCGCCCAGACTGATTATTCGTTTGCGATTTGGGATATCTTCGATGGCGAGGCTATTGACCCGGACGGAGGGGCGGCAAGCCTAATAGCAGCAGCCTTCGCCGCCGCTAAAGGCGGATACGTGGGAAGCGATACGACCGTGTACACGCCTTCTCCCCTAGGTGCCTCCCAGGAATTCCTGGTCGTCAGCACACCCGAGGCGTCGTTGCCAGCTACTTTAGCGGTCGAGCTTTCGGCCCTCGCCGGCCTAATCTTCTTGATGCGCCGCCGGCTGGTGAGGCCTTAAAGCACAGAACACGGCAGGCTGCGTAGTGGGCCGCGCTCAAACGAATTAAGCAGAAGATCGCCGGGGTGGCTGCATGCCGCTCCGGCGGTTTCAGTTTTCGGCCTTAACTTCGGGGTTGAATCTGCCTCTCACGACAAGCGCCCGCGTCGTCCTCACGCTCGACCTCCGCTCGGCGATCTCGAATCAGTCTCGATGAGACGGTCCGAGTCGAGCTGATCCGTTGACGGGGAGGAGCGCCGTCGCGGGTCAGCCAACGTCGGTTCGAGCGGAGGATGCAGCAGACAGCAAGTGAGAGCAGTGTGCTGCCCCTGCCGGATGCTGTCCGAGAAACCGCTAGGCGTGGGTCGCGTAACACATATGAATCTCGCACGGCAGCGGGCGCCAACGGCAAGCCAGCCGCATCTACGATCCTTGGTAGTTCGCTAATTTCGGGTCGTGAGGTTCTCGCGGCGACATCAACCCGAAATAAGCGCACTACCCGATCCTTGTAAAGCGCCGCGCGGGAGGATACAGTAGTAAAGAGGCTGAATAGCCTAAATTACCGAAGCGGATCCCCGTGACAGGCAGGGCTGAAGAGCAGCCTGATCCTCTCGTAGTTTTCGGAAAAGGCAGCATGATCTGGCCGACAACTCCTGGACTGCCCGAGAGTCCACCCTGGCAGTTTCCACGCCCGCGAGAAAGCCGTCCGAGCCCATGGTGACGCCAGCCCCCACGCGCTCCAGTGCTCACTTGAAAACGCCGTGTGAAAGGTGCTTGAAAGGCACACCGTGGACACATACCTAGACCTGACCGAGCGCACGCGGGCGGAAGAGGCACTGCGGGAGAGCGATTCCCGGCTGCGCGCACTGAGCGACAACCTGCCGGAGGGCGCGATCTACCGGTACCGTCACGACGCCCATGGCGAACCCCACGTCGATTTCATCAGCGCCGGCATCGAACGGCTGACGGGCGTGCCTGCGGCCGAGTTCGTGGCCGACGCTAGCACCGTGATCCGGAGTGTTCTGCCTGAAGACCGCGATCGACTGAACGCTGCAATCGCATTGTCGCGCGAACGGTTAACGCGGTTCGAAGTAGAGGTGCGCCATAGGCACCGAACAACAGGAGAAACCCGCTGGTCAATGATGCGCTCGACGCCAACCCGCAATCCGGATGGCTCGACGACGTGGGATGGCATCGAACTCGATATTACCGAGCGCAAGCGGGCGGAAGAGCAGATGGCCTGGCTGTCGTCGTTCCCGGAGCGGAACGTAAGTCCAGTTGCAGAGGTCGAGCCGTTAACAGGCGTGGTCCAGTATGTCAATCCGGCAGGCCGGCGGCTTTTTCCGGACCTGCAGGAACGAGGGCTCTCCCATCCCTGGCTGGCGGGATTGGAGCAGGTGGCGGAAGCGTCCAAAGGAAGTGGGGATAGCGTTCGCCGGGAGGTCATGGTTGGCGACCGTTGTTATGAGCAATCCGCCAGCTACATCGCGGAAAAGGAGCGGCTACGAATCTACGGCGTCGATATCACGGAGCGCAAGCAGGCGGAAGAGGTGCTGCGAGAGAGTGTGCGCCGCGAACGCTTTCTGGCGGGGATTCTGGAAACGTCCGAACAGCCCTTCGCCATTGGCTATCCGGATGGACGGCTGGGAATCTGCAACCGCGCATACTGTGAACTGACCGGCTACAACCTGGAAGAGTTGCAGAGTATTTCTTGGGAGGCGCCGCTGACTCCTCCCGAGTGGGCCGAAAAGGAAATGGCGGCGCTGGCCGAGCTCGAGCGGACCGGGAAACCGGTCCGGTATGACAAGGAATACGTAAGGAAGGACGGGCGGCGCGTGCCGGTGGAACTGCTGGTTCACGCGGCCCACGACGAATCCGGCAAGGTGGAGTTCTACTACAGCTTCCTGACCGATATCACGGAGCGCAAGCGGGTCGACGAGTCCCTCCGGAGATCGCGCGACGAATTGGAACAGCGTGTCCAGGAACGGACCAAGGATCTATCCGCGGCCAACGAAATCCTGGCGGCGCAAGTCGAAGAGCGGAGGCGGGCGGAGATTGCTCTGCAGGAAAGTGAAGCCGCGTTTCGAACGCTCGCCGAGTCTGTGCCGCAATTGGTCTGGATATGCAATCCCGATGGTCTGAATGTTTATTTCAACCAGCGGTGGGTGGAATACACCGGGCTGACGGTGGAGGAGAGCTATGGCAGAGGCTGGAACACGCCCTTCCACCCGGACGACAAGCAGGCCGCCTGGCAGGCCTGGAACCACGCAGTCGAAAGCGGTGAGACGTACCGGGTCGAGTCCCGGCTGCGGCGGGCCGACGGCAGCTACCATTGGTTTCTGATGCGGGGAGTGCCCTCGCGCGACGCCGCGGGCCGGATCGTCAAGTGGTTCGGGACCTGCACCGATATCGACGATCTGAAACGGGTTGAACAAGAGGCTCGATCGGCCAGGGAACGGCTGGCGTTGGCGCTGAAGGTGGGGCACTCCGGCACGTTCGAGTGGGACATCCGCAACAACGTGAACATCTGGACACCCGAAGTCGAGGAGTTGTACGGACTCGTGCCCGGCACGTTCGGCGGGAGGTATGAGGATTGGGAGGCGTTGGTGTTCCCCGAAGACCTGCCGCACGCGCGAGCTTGTCTGGAAGAATCGCTCAAGACCGGCGAGTTCTTCTCGGAATGGCGGATCCGCCGTGCCGGAAGCGGCGAAGTCCGCTGGATTGTGGCGAACGCCAAAGTGTCCTTCGATGAGGAAGGCCGGCCCGTTCGCATGATCGGGTTCAACCGGGATATTACCGACCGCAAACAGGCGGAGCTGGAAGTGTTGCGCCTGAACCAGGACCTGGAGCGTCGCGTGGCGGAGCGGACGATCCAACTCGAACGCATCGCCGCCGAACTGGAGAAGCGCAATCGGGAAGTGGAGCGCGTGAACCAGATGAAGACCGAGTTTCTGGCGCGCAGCAGCCACGAACTGCGGACGCCGCTGAACGCCATTGTTGGCTACGCCGACCTCCTCGGCGAGCAGGCAGCGGGACCCCTGCCGCCGCCATACCCGCGGTTTGTGTCCAATATCCAGGAGGGCGCCCGCCACCTGCTCGACATGGTCAACGATCTGTTGGACCTCTCCCGAATCGAAGCCGGCCGCATCGAGTTGAACCTCGAGAGATTCGAGGTTTCCGCAGTGCTGGACGAAGTCCTGTCGGTCATCACACCCCTGGCGGAGATCAAGCGCATCCCGGTCGAGAACCGCGTTGCTCGCGGCACGGCCGTGGTAGCAGACCGCGTGCGCTTCAAACAAATCCTCTACAACCTGATGAGCAACGCCGTGAAGTTCACGCCGGAAGAGGGCCGGGTGTGGATCGAGGCCGCGACGTCTGGAGAGGTATTCACCATCTGCGTGGGCGATACGGGCATCGGGATCGCCGCCGGCGAGCAGGAAGCCATCTTCGAGGAGTTTCACCAGGTGGCGTCCGCAAGAAAACTGGCGCCGCCGGGCGCCGGACTGGGCCTGGCGATTACGCGCAAACTGGCTCGACTTCACGGCGGCGACGTTCGCGTCGAAAGCGAGCCGGGGAAGGGTAGCAGGTTCCTGGTCTCGCTGCCGGTTGCGGGAGAATCGATGGCGCCGGGAGGAATGTAGGTCAATGCGCAAGGTGCTGGTGGTTGACGATAATCAGCCGAGTCGCGAGCTGATCGTGGATATCCTTCGCCCGCTTTCGCTCGAAGTCACGGAGGCGCCGGATGGAGCCACGGCGCTGGCCGCCGCGCGCGAGATGAAGCCGGATCTCGTTCTTCTCGATCTTTCCATGCCCGACATGGATGGTTTTGCGGTTCTCGACGAACTGCGGCGCGACCCGGACTGTGCCCGGACGCCGGTTTTGGCCGTCACCGCGAACGCCATGCCCGGCGAACGGTCCAAGGCGCTCGAAGCCGGGTTCGCGGATTTCTTGACCAAGCCGGTGCGCATCGCCGAGCTGCGGCAACGGGTGGAGGTGCTCCTGAATGGCTGTCATGGCTGAACGCTCATTTACTATCGTTGCGATCGACGACGACCCGCGAGCCCTTGAACTGGTCCAGGACGTTTTCTCAGCGGAGCCTGACGTATCCGTCGCGACCGCTTCGGACGCTTCCTCGGGCCTCGAAACCGTCCGGCGTTTGCGGCCGAGAATCGTCCTTCTGGATCTGGTGATTCCGGGAGCGGAAGGCATGTCGGTTCTGGACGACATCATCCGTTTCTCTCCTGATACCGACGTCATTCTCGTCACCGGCAATTACTCCACCGATTCCGCAGTGGAAGCCATACGTAAGGGAGCAAGCGATTATCTGACCAAGCCGGTGGAGGTGTCTCTGTTGCGCGAGCGGGTGGGCAAACTGCTCGAGACAGAGCGCCGGCGCGCACGCGCCAATCGACTGAACGCCGAGTTGATGGAGACTTGCCAGTTCCAGGGCATGGTCGGTAGCAGCCCTCTCATGCTGGAAGTCTTCGACCGGATCCGCCGCGTGGCTCCGCATTTCCGGACGGCGCTGGTGACGGGCCAAACCGGCACTGGCAAAGAACTCGTCGCCAGGGCCCTGCACAGCCTGAGCCCGGTGCAGTCGAAGGCCTTGGCTGTTTCCAACTGCTCCGCGATAGTGGAGACGCTGTTCGAAAGCGAATTGTTCGGCCACGTAAAGGGTGCCTTCACGGGCGCGGTTGCCGATAAGGTGGGCTTTTTCGAATACGCGGCGGGCGGCGCGGTTTTTCTGGATGAGATCGGCGACATGCCGCTGACCACGCAGACCAAATTGCTGCGCGTGATCGAGAATCGCGAGTACCAAAGAGTCGGGTCGCCGGTGGCGCGTAAGACCGACGTTCGCATCATCGCTGCCACCAACCGCAATCTGCGGCAACTTGCCTCTCAGGGCACCTTTCGCGAAGATCTCTATTACCGTCTTTCCATGATCGAGATCAAGCTGCCGTCGCTTGCCGAGAGGTGCGAGGACCTTCCACTGCTCGAACGTTACTTCCTAGGGCGTTTCGCCAGAGAGTATGCCAAGCCGGTGCAGCGGCTGACCCGCCGTGCGGAAGCCGTCCTGGCCCGCTACTCGTGGCCGGGCAACGTGCGGGAGTTGGAAAACGTGCTGGGGCACGCCTGTATGATGACTGACGGCGACGTGATCGACGTTGCCGATATGCCGGAGAATCTGCATAACCCGCCGCCCCGTTCCCATCCCGAACAGGCTGAGTTTGTGCCCATGTCGGTGGTGGAACGGCGCCACGCCGCCCAGGTGCTGGCCGCTATGAACGGAAACAAGGTGCAGGCAGCCAGGATACTCGGGATCCACCGTGCGACCCTGGCGCGGCTGCTTCAGGAGGATTGGCCCGCCGGCGTGGCGCGCGACACGGAAGAGGACGCTGGCGTCCTCCCCCGCTCTCATCACGCGGGGTAAGAAGCGCCAGCGGCCTGTCCGCGTCTACGGTTTCGGCTGCTCCAGCCCCCTCAGAGCCGAACCGCCACAATATTGCGTGCGCGCTCCACGTCTCTGGCGCGCCCATGCACGATCACGAGCGGGCGCCGCTGCAAGGCCGTGAGTTCATAGTCGCGCGCCTCGTCCCGTGGAATTCCAAGATTGTAAAAACCGCCCGCGATCGGGCCCAGGTCTCCGAAGAGTCCTTCGTTACTCAGCGTCCGCACGACGGACGCTGCAAAGGGACCTGCCAGGAAAACTGTCCGTTCGCCAGGGATGACCAACACTGCGCACCCGGGAAGCGTTTCCAAAAGCCCCCACAAACTTCCCCGCGCCGCCGTTCCGCGGAGGCGTCCGCCCTCAAAATAGTATGCGACGGGCATCAATCCGCTTTGCTCGTCAACGGCCACGAGGGAGATGCAATCGAGCTCCAGACCGTGTTGGCGGAGTTCGGCGATGGCCGCCCCTGCGTCTGCCGCCACGTTGCATACGGCGACAAACACATTTTCCGAAGGCATAGACATATTTCCTCTACCCAGAGCATGTCAGGAGCCATGTTCCAAAGCTCTATCGTGCTCTTGTAGCAGGGCACTCAATCAGCGACGGGCTGAAACGTTGGCACATTCTATGACACCCTGCCGGTTTTCTCAGCACCAGTCAGAGATCTGATGCTTGCCCCGCCGCCTGCTTAAAGATTGAGATTTACGGCTATTGAGTCCTGCAAATCCACTGGCCCGTGCATTGCTTCCTCGTCTGCCATGTACAAGACCAAGTACTCACCGATCGAGCGCTGCGACGTCCTTCTACACGGATGGGACGCGCAGACCGAATCCTGGAACGGGCCGATTCCACTGGTACGCGGCAGGCGCGGAGCTCGGTTCACTTCAAAAGTGAGGACCGCGCAAGGCGCTTTTCAGGGAAAGCTCCGGTGTTCCGTGCCCGGACTTCCCTGCCTCGAATTCTACACGGCAGTTTACGAGCTCAGAGACGCCGGCATCGCCCTTGTTCATTTGGACGGCTCACACGCCGGTCCGGTCGGAATTGTGGCCGTCGTCCCCCAGGGTAGGCGAAAGTTTTTGAGAGATGATTTCGCCTTTGAACTAATGACTGTCATCAGCTTTCTCGGCGCGCCAATCAACAGTGGCTGTGAACTCCAAATCAACGACTACATCGAAGAGACCCTGCGGACGGAACCATCGGCTACGCATATTTTTGCGGTGGAAACGGCGGAACTGAACTCCGATGTCAGCATTGTGCTGTCCGCACATTTCGAACATCTGGCGGCGGCGATGCTGGACTGGATGGCCAGCAGGGTACCGCAGGACGATGGGATGGCCGAAGCCGAGGAATGCGAGATTCGGACAATCGTTCCTGGCGATTGCCCACCAGCGCTTCCTCTACACGGTGCTTTGCTGTTTGACAACAACCGGGTGTCTCAGGCTCACAGCATTCGCTGAAAAGCCGCTGCATACCCGACGCGAGCGATGGTTCGATCAATGTATCCACCAACGAGACTTCACTTATCAACTCCTATGGTGTTCACAATGGAGCGGTCTTGCGCGCCGGGTCATGACTTGGCCGGCGAGTTTCCAGATTCCGCCGAGGATTATGGTATTCCGGTTCGCCGAATGCGCGGTTCGGTTACTGCGGCGGATATCGATGCGACTGCCTTAGAGGCCGGTTCACTTGTGATTGATAAGAGCCTTTCGAGAATGTTTATCGCGGCTTACCTGCTGACGGGTAGCGCGCGACAAGCTGAAGCGGTGGTGTCAGAGAGCATTCAGCAGTTGGATGCCAACGCAACCCGGGATGGATGCCTGTCCTGGAAGGCAATCGATGCGGCGATCACGCGGGGAGATCGAGAGTCGGAGCACACGGCTGACGAAGCGCCGGCCGCTCTCCCTATCGAGCTCCGGCGGGTGCTGCGCCTTTCGCCGCTGCTTCGCCGGTGTTTTGTGTTGCGCGTGCTGATGGCGATGCCTCGCCATTATTGTGCCGGACTGCTGCGCATGGATGCCGAACAAGTGGACGCCAATTCCTGTCTGGCCGCGCAGGAATTGGCAAGGATCCTGGCAGGAGAGACGACAAACTGACGTGCGTTGGCCACTCTCTGGCAAGCTCAGTTCAAGGGGGAAGACTATGGAGAGAACCTGCCTTATCGTTGACGACGAGCCAGCTATCCGTGCTTATCTGACGGCGATTCTTCGGAGGGAACGGTACCTGACGCTTGAAGCCGAGAATGCGGCTCAAGCATTCAAACTGGTTCAAAAGCTCAATGGCGATCTGAATTTGATCGTCAGCGATATTACTATGCCAGGGGACATGGATGGGGTCGATCTAGCCTATGCCGTCCGAAATGAGTTCCCAACTATCCCTGTTGTATTGGTCTCAGGTTTCGCAGACACGGAATCGGCCAAGCACGCTCTCGGGGACTTTGCGTTCATAAGAAAGCCCTTCACGCCAGCATCGATCTTGGGAGCGGTGAATAGCGTCGCCGCCAGTTCATGCAGTGTTTGCCGCGCCTCTTCGTAACTCCGGGCCTTCTGCGGGCAGTCACAGTGGCGGGTGCCCGGCCGGCCTATTGTCGGTACTTGGGAGCCGGCTCGTGGCGTTATTCACTGGTGACGGAATTTATCTGCCAAGGTCCAGGCGCTCGCCACTTTTCCGCGTGGCGAAAGCGTGTGCCATGACGGAGCGCCGTGCCCTTGCGGACCCACGTAGGCCAGACACTCCGGATTCCTGCAACTGGAGCAATTTACCTGCTCACAACGGCGATTTTCTTCAGCTCCAGTGAGACCGATTATGATGACCGTACCAACACCGCCGAGATACTCGGGCGCGTCCTGCGGGCACGGTAGCCACACGTCCACATCGCCCCTGCAATCCGCCAAAATGGCGCTGCCCCGGGTCACGAACGCCGCTCTCGGCAAGACGTATAAGGTCTCTTCTCTGCCTTTTTGAGCGTAGAAGCGATTGTCGGCCATGCCGACAACATGCGCCTCAATCGGTGGACGAGGAACCTCTTCCGGAAAGCATCTCTCCTTGCTGTCCCACGACGACATCGAAGAGGCCCTGCGGACAGAACCATCATCTAGCCCTTGTAGATGGAAGCCGAAGCGTTCGATCGGTGAGTGCTTGGTCTGCAGCATGGCACAAGCACAAGCAATGCACTGGCCAATGGATATACAAGTTCAATGTCTGAAGTCGTCAATAAGTTGGCTAGCCGGCAGACGGCCGAGCAAGTGTCCCATCTCTAACTGGTGCTGGAAAACACGCCGCGTGCCGGAGAATGTGCCAACGGTTTCAGCCCCACTAAATCAGGCCGGGTGAGATCGGACACTGACACGGCGGTATGGGCGGTGCCGGGCGACGGCGCAATCGTCTGCGGGCAAGTCCAGCCTCTAGTATCGCGATTGTAACAATCCGAACACCGATAGTTTTGTCTTGACGATCATTTTCCGGCACTGACATACTGCCGGTAGGCCTGCTCGGCTTCGGGATCGGGAGGGTGCGGATGGTCCAGATACATTCCTAACCATCGCCGGGCACGCGTGAAATCGTGGATCTTGGCGAAGGTCTGCGCCAGGCTGCGGGCGCAGCGGGGACGGCCGGGCTCGCGGTCGAGGTGAAGGCCGCACTCGGCTTCCATCTGGCCAAAAACTTCCATCGGATTGAGCGGCGTGACCCCGGCGGGCGGATGCCGCATCCATATCAGCGCCTGGGCGTCGCGATACACCAGCTTCCATTCGGTTTGCGCGGTAGTGGCCAGCGCGGGAGCCAGCAGATACACGGTGCCGGTCGCATACTCGAACGTGTTCATCACGATCACGTTGACGCCGTACTGATCGAGCAGTTGCGCCGCGTTCTTGCCGCCGGAGTCGTCGTGATTGTAAAGGATGCGGGCGTAATCGTCGAACACCCGCTCGCTCAGCGCGCGGCCATCGATGAAGACGCGCTGGCGCGGCCACAGCCGCCATATCAGATAGCCACCGTATTCGTAAGTATTGAACATGCGATCGGTGACCTGGTGCGAAGAGAGAAACTCGGCCGCGCCCGATGGGTACCGCCATTCCGCGGCGCGAAGCTCGAAAAAATCGCCTGCCACCACTCCCCAAATGACGCCGGCGGCCAACGCGATCGCCGCAGCCCAACCGGCCAGTGCGGGCAGCGCGCGTTTCCACGGCAAATAGCTGGCGAGGAACACCGGGGCGAAAAAGCCGATGAAGATGGTGTTCCGTTCGGCAGTGAACGCGGCTGCAGCGAAGGCGGCCAGCAGCAGCCAGTCGCCGATCCGAACCGTGCGCCGTGCCCACACCATCGTGCCCAGCGAGGTGGCCAGCAGCAGAGCGAATAGCGGCGGAGGCCACAGCGGCGGCCGCGCCCACTCGAGCAGGTGGGATTGCATCGCACTCGATCGATAGAGGAACACAACCTGCAGGACGCGGAAGCCGTTGGGGTTGATTCCCGAAGCCAATACCGCCGCGGCGGACCACAGCCACAGTCCGCGCTCTTCCGCCAGAGGCCTGTGCCGCACGCGGGCCATCAGCGCTTCGGCGCAATACGCCGCCAGCACCACCCAGCCCAGGAAGAATCCGCCGTGGCAGTTGGCCCATGTCAAAAACAAAAGCGGCAGCAGCCATAGCCGCCGGCGCGATTCCAGAATCGCTACCGTCAGCGCGAGGAACACGTAGGTGAAGAGCTGTGGCCGGTCGAGCGCGAATGGGACCGCGATGGCGGCCGCGGCGAGGCCGGCCATCCAGGCGCGGTCCGGCGCGCCCGAACGCCGCCACGCCACCAGTCCGGCGAGCGAGCAGAAGGCCGCCAGCAGCAGCACGCGCAACACCACCACACCGGGAAAGCCGGCAGCTCGATAAGCCGCGTAGAGGAACGCTTGCGCCAGCCACTCGTGAGTCAGATTGAAGTGGCGCACGGCATCTTCGCCTGGGTACGCAAGCGGAGCTGCGGCCGTAGTGTACGCAAACGGATCGGGCACCGGCAGCGAGCGCGTCTCCACGATGTACTGGCCGGTCCTCAAATGCCACCAGAAATCCGAGTCGCGAATCTCCGGCGACAGCAGGCCGAGGCAGAGTACGCCGGCAAGCCCCGCCAGCAGCAGGCTCAGGCGGCGCGAAGATCCGGTTTGCACCGGCGAAACGGGCGCGGGCTGGGCACGCTTCCGGCTCCGGAGTTGAGTCACGAACCCCATCATACATGCACGCGCCGGTGGCAGGCTTGACAGGCGAATATATGGCGAAAAGCCGATTGTTTGTTCCGGCAACTAAGCATTTGCTAAAATAGGACTTACCCCGCGACAGGAGCCAACTTGCCAGACCAGGAACTGCCACCTCAGGGGCCGCCTCCGCCGCCATCCGGCGGGACGCTGCCTTTGCCCGGAACGCCGGGCGGCGACGGCAACAAAAACCTCGTCCCGATCAACATCGAAGAGGAGATGCGGCGCAGCTATTTGGACTATGCGATGAGCGTGATCGTGGGCCGCGCCCTGCCCGACATTCGCGACGGATTGAAGCCAGTGCACCGGCGCATCCTTTACACGATGCAGCAGATGGGACTAGCGCCCAATCGTGCGACGCGCAAGTGCGCCCGCATCGTGGGCGATTGCATGGGCAAGTATCATCCGCACGGCAACCTAGCCATCTACGACGCCCTGGTCCGCATGGCGCAGGATTTTTCGATGCGCTATCCGCTGGTGGACGGCCAGGGCAACTTTGGCTCGGTGGACGGGGATCCGCCGGCGGCCGACCGGTACACCGAAGCGCGCCTGTCGTGGGTGGCCACCGCAGTACTCGAGGACATCGACAAGGAAACCGTCGATTTCAAACCCAACTACGATGGCAGCGAGCAAGAGCCCGAGGTGCTGCCGACGCGCGTTCCCAACTTGCTGGTCAACGGTTCGTCCGGCATTGCGGTGGGCATGGCAACCAATGTTCCGCCGCATAACCTGAACGAGATCGTCAATGCGGCGATCCACCTCGTGCAGCATCCGAACGCGCCGCTCGCCAAAATCCTCGAAATGGTGCCGGGGCCGGACTTCCCGACGGGCGGGTTCATCCTGGGCCGGCAGGGAATTATCGACGCGTATACCAGGGGCCGCGGCCAGCTCAAGTTGCGCGCCAAGGCCGCCATCGAGCGAGTGGGTAAGGACAAAGAGCAGATCGTGGTCACCGAGATTCCCTACCAGGTGAACAAGTCGAAGCTGCTCGAACAGATCGCCGCGATGGTGAATGAGAAGCGCATCGAGGGCGTGGCGGACGTGCTGGACCACAGCGACCGCGACGGCATGCGCATCACCATCGAGCTGAAGCGGGGCGAGCAGGCGGAGGTGGTGCTCAACAACCTCTACAAGCACACCCAACTGCAAACCGGGTTCGGCATCATCATGCTCTCCATCGTCAATGGCCAGCCGCGCGAACTGGGCCTGGTGGAGATCGTCAAGTGCTTCATCGACCATCGGGTGGACGTGGTGCGGCGGCGCACCGAGTACGAACTGCGCAAGGCGCGTGAACGCGAGCACATCTTGCTGGGCTTCCAGAAGGCGCTGGACAATCTGGATGAAGTCATCAAGCTGATCCGCGCATCCAAGGCGCCGCGCGAGGCGCGCGATTCGCTGATCGCGCGTTTCGAGTTCACCGAGCGGCAGGCGCAGGCCATCATCGAAATGCAGCTCCAGCGCCTGACCGGCATGGAGCGGCAGAAGATCCTCGATGAGCTGGCCGAAATCCAGCGGCGCATTGCCGAATACCTCGAGATTCTGGGCTCCGACAAGGTGCTGCGCGATTTGATCGTCAAGGAGTTGAAGGAAGTTCAAAAGGAATACGGCGACGAGCGGCGCACCCAGATCATCGATGACGCGGGCGAGATCCGCCTGGAGGACCTGGTGGCCGTGGAAGACACGGCGGTGACGGTGACGCGCGGCGGCTATTTGAAGCGCACGTTCGTCGATACCTACCGCCGGCAGACGCGCGGCGGCAAGGGGCGCATCGGGATGGGGACGCGCACGGAAGACTTCGTCGAGCACCTGATCATCGCCTCCACGCACGCCTATCTGCTGATCTTCACCACGCGCGGGCGTGTGTATTGGCTGAAGGCTTACGAAATTCCGGACGCCACCACTACCGGCAAGGGCAAGCACATCTCCAACCTCATCAACCTGCAGCCGGATGAAACGGTGAAGGCGTTTCTCGCGGTGGCGGACTTCGTGCCGGACCAGTTCATCGTGATGGTAACGCGTCACGGCGTGATCAAGAAATCCGAGCTGACCGAGTTCGACAATCCCACGTCGCGCGGCATCATCGCGGTCTCGCTCGATGAAGGCGATGAGCTGATTGGCGCCAAGATCACCAACGGCGGCAACTACATTTTCCTCGGCTCGCACCAAGGGCAGGCCATCCGCTTCGCCGAGAGCCAGGTGCGCGCGATGGGCCGGACGGCGCGCGGCGTGCGCGCCATGGATCTGGCGGAGGGTGATTTCCTGGTGGGCATGGAAGTCGTCGAAAAAGACGGCCTCATACTTTCGATCGCCGAAAACGGCTTCGGCAAGCGCACCAAGCTGGAGGCTTACCGGCTGACCGCGCGCGGCGGCAAGGGCGTCATCAATATGAAGACCACCGCCAAGACCGGCAAGGTGGTCGCCGTGCTTTCGGTGAACGAAGATTCCGACTTGATGATTGTCAGCCAGAACGGCAAAATCATTCGCATCGAGGCTGCCACCATCCGCCAGGTGGGCCGCTCGTCACAGGGCGTGCGCCTGGTGAGCCTCGAGGAAGGCGACAAGGTCGCTGCGGCAAGTGTGATCCCCGATACGGAAAACGGCAACGGCGGCACGCAGGAGCTGCTGCCGGTCCAGTAGACTGGTTGTATGGCCGCTCTGGTGGAACTGACAAGTCCGGCGCGCTTGCGGGACAAGGAAGATCGGCTCTTCGAGATCCTGCGGGGCATGGGCCGCATGCTGGTGGCTTTTTCCGGGGGCACCGATTCGGCCTACCTGGCGTGGGCGGCGCACCGCGCGGTGGGCGCGGGAGCGCTCGCCGTTACGGCCGATTCCGCCTCCATTCCGGAATCACATAAGCGCGATGCCGAAGCGTTTGCCGCGCAGTTCGGCATCGCCCATGAATATATCGAAACCCGCGAGTTCGAGAACCCGGACTACACGCGGAATGATCCCGACCGCTGCTTCCACTGCAAGGACGAGCTGTTCACGCGGCTCGAACAAGTGGGCCGCGAGCGCGGCTTCGAGCACATCATTTACGGCGTGAACGTGGATGACCTCGGCGATTACCGCCCGGGGCAGACCGCCGCTACCCAGCACCGCGTGGCCGCGCCGCTCGCCGAAGCGGGCCTTTCCAAAGCCGACATCCGCGAACTCTCGCGCGTGGCCGGTCTGCCGACCTGGGACCGGCCGGCTTCGGCGTGCCTCAGCTCGCGCATCCCCTACGGAACGCCGGTGACGATCGAGACGGTCAAGACAGTCGAAGCCGGTGAAGAGCAGATCAAGGCGCTTGGCTTCCGCCAGTTTCGCGTGCGCTTCCATGGCGAAGTCGTGCGGGTCGAAATCGCGCGCGAGGAGATGCCGAAAGCGTTGACGCTGGAGATGGCGGCGCACTTCACCGAAATCTTCAAGTCGCTGGGCTTCCGCTACGTCACCCTCGACCTGGAAGGCTACCGCCAGGGCTCCCTCAACGAAGTGCTGGATTTAAAGAAGTAGGTTTGTGGGGCAGCTTGCCAAGCTGCGTGCCGATTGGCAATCGGCACGCGCGGCGATTCTCAATCGCCGCGCAGGATGCCATCCTGCCCCACAAGAAGAGCGTCGTCGGCTCCCCTCACGCTTCCAGCAGCACCTTCAACACGCCTCTTTGCGCGGCCTCCCTAAAGGCTTCGGCGGCATCGCGCAGCGGGAAGCGGGCGGCGATCATATCCTCCGTTCGGATCAGCGCGTGGTCGAGCAGGGGGATGGCGGCTTCAAAGCGGCCGCAGCGCGAGCCCACCAGTGTTACTTCATTGACGATGATAGGCGCCGTATCCACGCCCACGGTGCCGTGCACGGTGGATTTCAGAATCACGGTGCCGCGCGGGCGCGCCATGGCAACGGCTTGCCGCAAGCCGTCGGGCGAGCCGGTCGCATCGACCACCCAGTCGTAGTCGGCGACGGACAGTTCTCCGTTCGACATTTCCGTGGCAATGCCTGAGCCGGCCGCGATCCGCAGCTTGTCTTTGTGGTGTCCGAACAGGCGTACCGGGTAGCCGTGGGCGCCGAGCACCTGCGCCACCAGCAACCCCAGCTTGCCGTCGCCAAGAACCGCCATGGGCTCCCCGCACGGGATGGTCACCTGGTCGAGAATCTCACACGCCGCGGCCAGCGGTTCGGTGAAGACGGCGCGTTCGAGTGGAATGCTCTCCGGCAGCACATGCAGGTTGCGTTCGGGAAGAGTGAAGTACTCCGCAAACGCTCCCGGATGGCGGACGATGCCGAGCACGCTGCGGTTGGGACAATGGCGGCCCAGACCCTTGCGGCACCACTCGCAGTGCGTGCAGGCGAGATTGATTTCCCCTACCACGCGCTGGCCCAGCAGCGCGCAGTCGTCCGCCCCCACCACCTCGGCCACGAATTCGTGTCCGGGCGTGCCGCTGAAGCCATAGTAGCCTCGCTGCAGTTCCAGGTCGGTATTGCAAATTCCGGCGACCAGCAGGCGCAGCAGCGCGTAGCCCCCAGGCCGCTCCGGCAGCGGCGCCTCAGCCACCGAGACCACGCCGTTTTCGAGGTGCACGCGAAGCATTCCTTTATAATAAGGCTTCATGCCAGCGGAACTTGCCTGCTTCGAAGAGCGCTGCCGGGCGCGCTTTTCGATCACCGAAATCATTTATAACTGCCCGCGTTGCGGAGGTTTGCTCGAGACCGTTTATCCCGCTCCAGAGGGCCATCCGGCCGACTGGAAACGGATGTGGCGCGACCGCCGCACCTCGAACGCGCCGCTCGATCAGAGTGGCGTCTGGCGCTATCGCGAGTTGATCGCCTTCCTGGACGATTACCGGCAGGTGGTGACGCTGCGTGAAGGAAACACGCCGCTGCTCGATGCGCCGCGCGCCGCCCAATATGGCGGCCTCGACCGCATCGCGTTCAAGCACCAGGGCTTCAATCCAACCGGATCGTTCAAAGATAACGGCATGACGTGCGGCGTGGCGCAGGCTTTGCGGCTGGGGACACGCCGCGTGGCGTGCGTTTCCACCGGCAACACGTCGGCCTCGATGGCCGCGTATGCCAGCGCGGCGGGCCTCGATCCGATTATCTTCATCCCGCACGGCAACATCTCATTCGGCAAGCTGGCGCAGGCGCTCGAATACGGCGCGCGCACCTTTCAGGTGGAGGCGAACTTCGACCAGATCCTCGCGCTGGTGCGGCAGTTGGCGGAACGCCTGGGCATCTACCTGCTCAATTCCATCAATCCGTTTCGCATCGAGGGGCAGAAAACCATCATGGTGGAGATGATGGACCAGCGCGACTGGCGGGTACCCGATTGGGTGGTGCTGCCGGGCGGTAATCTGGGCAACACCTCGGCGTTCGGCAAGGCGCTGCGAGAGATGAAATCGCTCGGCCTGATCGGCCGCTTGCCGCGGCTGGCGGTGATCCAGGCGGAAGGCGCCGCGCCGTTTTTCGACTTATATCGTGCCACCGACCGCTCCCGGCTCACGGCCGTGACCCACCCGGAGACGCTGGCGACCGCCATCAAGATCGGTGATCCGATCTCCTGGCCGAAGGCCTTGCATGAGGTGCTCGCGTCCAGTGGCGTGGTGGAAAAAGTCTCAGAGCAGGAGATCGCCGACGCCAAGGCGGTGATTGGCCACTGCGGCATCGGCTGCGAGCCTGCGTCTGCGGCCACCCTGGCGGGCATTCGCAAACTCACTGCCGCGGGAACTATGGCGGGCAGCGCGGATGTGGTCGCGGTGCTGACCGGCAACGTCCTCAAGGACCCGGACTACATCCACCGCTATCACACCGGAACCCTCAATGCACCGGACGGAGCGCCCTTGCGCTGCACTTACGCCAACCCGCCAGTGGTGGTGCCTGCTGAGGCTGAACGGATCGCCGGATTGCTTGGCGAATAGTTCGGCGACACCCCACATCTGCGGTCAGATGTAACCCCTCTCTTCGTCGAGATACCACTACGTTATTTCTTGAGATATTTAGTCGGCTCCGGTGACTATAGTGACATGCTTTACCGCAAGGTCTGTCTTCGCAGGGCCGCGGAACAACGGCTGACATTTCTCCGGGCCCGCCGGGCAGCATTGGCCGTGGCCATTCGCCACCTGGAAGACTACCGGCGGCTGCGCGCCAAGCGCCTGGCTGCCGGCCTCCTAAAGATCGCTTGAATCGTCCCTACCGTTTCGGCAAGGCCTCAATTCTCCCGGCAAGTTCCGCCTCCGAGACCACGCCGGGATGATAGAAGCGGACGATGCCGTTGCTATCCAGCAGCACCAGCGTCGGCGTGGTGCTGGCGCCAAAGGCGAGAAAATTGGCGGCGCTCACCGGCACTGCCATATCGGACAAACTGGAGTAGAACTGGTGGCGGATGGCGTCGATGTATCGCGTCTCCTGGGCGGGAGCGGCGGGGTTGCCTTGCGCTGCGTAGCCGTACAGCTTGGTGGGTCCGATTAAGACCAGGCCTTTGGGACCGTAGATGCGCATGATCTGAGCGAGCACCGGTGCTTCGGCTTTGCAATCGGGGCACCAGTGGGCCCAGAAAAACAGCAACACCGGATGGCCGCGTAACGAGGACAGGCTGGCTGGCCGTGAACCCAGCCAGTTCGCCTCATCGAGGGGCGGCGCCGGTGTGCCAATCAAGCCGAGCAGGTTGATGTTCTTCTGAATGCGCTCGCCAATCCCGGTTTTGCCGAAAGTGGCCAGTTCGCCCCGCAAGTAGGCCACCGCCTGGGTACGCTCGCCGCGCGCTGCGAGCACTTTCGCGTGGACCTCGATCGCGGCGCCCAGTGCCGTCGCAAGCCAATGATCCCGATCCGGTGCATGGCCGCCCGGCAACTTGTCGGCGACGCGGCGCGCTTCGGCGGCGTAGGCGTCCGCCTCATCGTACCGGCCAGCGTCAAGCTCTCCGCGGGCCAACCAGGAAATCGCCGCGGCGAGTTCCGCAGTGGCGCCGTTTTGCGTCTGGTACGCACGCACGGCGCGTTCGGCTGCGGCGAAGTCCCGGTGAGCGGCCGACGTTCGCACCTCATCCACGAGGGAGGCGCTTGCGAGAAGCGCGCTAATCGCCAGCGGCGCCAGGGTCACAGCAGCGAATCGACGAACTGCGCGAGGCGCGGATCGCTCCAGTCCGCCCCCTCGGGGATCTTCATCTGCACTTTGCCCCGCGCGTCGATGATGTAGGTCTCAGGATATATGAAGGTGCCGTAATCGGCGTGGACCGTGAAATCGCGCGCGGTCAGAAAAGCCGGCTTGTATTTGTCGAGGAACGCGCGGTAAACTTTTTCGTCGCGGTCCACGCTCAGCGCCAGCACCACCACGCCCTTGTCCTTGAATTGCGCGGCGAACTGGCTGAGCGAAGGCGTCTCCTGCACGCATGGCGGGCACCAGGTGGCCCAAAAGTTGAGCACCAGCACCTTGCCGCCGAAGTTGGGAACGCCGATGGTGGCGCCGCTATCGGCGACCACGGTGAAGGCGGGCGCGGAATCGCCCTGCGCGACCGCCCGCTCGTGAATGCCGTCGTAGATGGCATAGACCAGCACCGCCAGTAGCGCGGCGATGGCCATCTTCAGAAATAGGTCTGTTTTGACGCTCTGCATGGAGAGAAACTATAATTAATTGTATCTCCAGGCCGGCTCGGACGTCGAATACTTGTCCATGCTGATTACCCGGAAAGTGGAATTTTCGGCTTCGCACGTCTGCCGCAATCCGCGGCTATCCGACGAGGAGAACCAGCGCGTTTTCGGCCTCGCCGCCAACCCCAACGGCCACGGGCACAACTACCTGCTGGAAGTCAGCCTGGAGGGCGACCCGGACCCCGTCACCGGCATGGTATTCGACCTGAAAGAGATGAAGGACGTGTTGAACCGCGAGGTAGTCGAGCCGTTCGACCACCGTTTTCTGAATCACGAAGTTCCGCCGTTCGACCGCGTGATTCCGACGCTGGAAAATATCGCGCGCGATATCTGGCGGCGCATCGAGCCGCATTTCGCGCGTCCGCGCAGCCGCCTGCATTCGGTGCGGCTGTATGAAACGCCGGACCTGTACGTCGACTACTTCGGAGAGCAGCCGTGTTCCGCGTGACCCGCCGCTACCAGTTCGCCGCCTCGCATCGCCTGCACGCGAGCGGCCTGAGCGACGAAGAAAACCGGCGCCTCTATGGCAAATGCAATAACCCGTTCGGGCACGGCCACAACTACGTGCTGGAAGTGAGCGCGCGCGGCCCGGCCGACGCGGACACCGGGTCGGCGGTCGATCCACGCCGCCTGGATGAGCTGGTGGCGCGCGAGGTGCTGCAACCATTCGAGCATCGAAATCTCAATTGCGATGTCGCGGCGTTCCGCGATCTGACGCCGACGTCGGAGAATCTCGCGGTGGAAATCTGCCGCCGCCTGAAGCGCAGTTGGCCGGCAGCGTTTCCCGGTGAATGGCCCAAACTCGAAAAGGTCCGCATCGCCGAGACCGCGCGCAACATCTTTGAAATGGATGCTTATGAAGTCCAATAAAGCGTTGGTCAAAGTGATGCCGCCGAAGCGGCCCGAACCCGCCATCGTTCCTGGCGCCGACCTGAGCATCGCTCCGCAGATTCGCGAGATTCTCGAAAAGCTCGGCGAGGATCCCGGCCGCCAGGGCCTGCGGCGCACGCCCGAGCGCGTCGATCAGGCCCTCAAGTTCCTCACCAGCGGCTATCGCACCGACGTTCAGAAGGTTCTCAACGGCGCGCTGTACGAAGTGAAGTACGACGAGATGGTGGTGGTGCGCGACATCGAATTCTTCAGCATGTGCGAGCATCACCTGCTGCCGTTCTTTGGCAAGATTCATGTGGCCTACATTCCGCGCGACCGGGTGATTGGGTTGAGCAAGATTCCGCGCATCGTGGACGTGTTCGCGCGCCGCCTGCAAATCCAGGAGCGCCTCACCCAGGAAGTGGCGCAGACGATTAACGAAGTGATCGACCCCGTCGGCGTGGGCGTGATCTGCGAAGCCCGCCACTTCTGCATGATGATGCGCGGCGTGGAAAAACAGCACTCCGGCGCCATGACCAGCGCCATGTTAGGCGCCTTCCGCACCCGCAAGAAAACCCGCGACGAATTTCTAGCGCTGGTGAACCACCGGAGCAACGGGTACTAGCGTGGCTAGCGTGAGCCAGTATAACAGGCATTCGGCTTAGCTTAGAAGTACGGCCGGGCTACAGGCCGTATTCCCGTTTAAGCTGCCGGAGGTCCTTTTCGAACTGGTCGGCCATGGCGTAAGTGTATATGCGGGCGATATCGCCGGTGTTTTGAAATTCGACTATCTTCCGCAAGTCGCTTTTCCTCTGCCTCCAGGTGAGACCGTCAGTGAAAAACAGAAACGCGGTATCGGGCCGCTTGGCTGCGATGATGGTGCGAATGTCGCCGAGAATATCCGTCATCTTTGACCCAGTTGCCCCGTAGCCTTTGGACTCGATCAGGATACGGGCAGCGGCCTTTGAGGGAATGGCGAAATCGCATTTCGCGTGTTGCGCGCGCGGGCCCTTGAACGTGCAGCGCACCTGAAAATTCTTGCCGAAAACCTTCTCCACGATGGCCTCGGCGAAGTCCTCCACGTCACGGCCCCGGCGCTGGCCGGAAATGGCGCTGCCACGCCCGCTGCGAAGGCGCTCCACGAGTACATCACTCCAATGAGGCTTACGGTTAGCTTCCTGCGCCATGGCTTCCAAGAGACCCGTTGAGAGCACGTCCTCGATGAAATCGTCTTGGTCGGCCCGGTAACTCTTCACGCCGATGCCGGCGTTACCGCGAATATCCCGCAAGGCGGATTCGAACAGGTCTTTTGAGAGTCCGAGGAAGAGGCGGCATATCAAAATGCCGTCATCAAAGTCGCCGTCAAGCAGAGCCTTCACATCCTCTGGCGTGTAAGCCTTCTTCACCGGCAAGCCTTCGAGCCGGCCAATAACTCTAAGGGCTCTGTCGTCCTTCCAATCGACTCTCAGAGACCGCAAGCTCCCCAGGATGTCGTCGAGTTGCTGTGCGATAACCTCCATTCATCGCCCCACAATAAGGTACTCGTTCACTTCAGCGCGCTCCACGGCGCGGTGCGTTCCGAAGTGGTAACGGTGTGGCTTCTCGAAAGCAGTCACGGTCGCTTTGTAGCGCCGTAGCAGGCACTCGAGAATTTCCCGGTCCGGAAAGCCGTTCGAACTATAAGAAAGAACAATTATGCTGTCACGGTAGAGTTGGAACAGTCGGTCAAAGGCCTGAATCGCGCTCTTGCGATAGCTGAAAGGGGTATAGGGCTTTTCGATCTTCTTAACCCTGGTGTCCTCCATGATCCGAACGCCCTTCCAGTAACAGGAAAGCCCTTCAAGGAAGTGGTACCGCTTCATGTAACAGTTGTCGTCGGAACGCGGCACATAGGGCGGGTCCAGGTACACGAGGTCAATGCCCGTGGGTTTCAGGCTGAACACGTCGGCGCGTCTGGCGGTATGTTGGCGGCCGTTGTCGAATACAACGCGGTTAAAGGCTTCGACCTGCTCGAGAAAATGCTCCTTGATAGAGAGGCGCAGGTCGCGGCGGCCATCGTCGTAACGCGAGAGATTACCGGATACGGTGAAAACTCCGCGTGGCTGCTTCTTGAGACACGAACGCATGAGCGCAGCCCGGGCAAGCGCCCGCTGGTCCGGGTGTTGCAGGTCTTCCACGTTCGCAGAGACGCGGTCAAGAAAACGCAGGTCCTCCGGGGTGTAGAAAACGCCGTCAAAGGTGCGCTCAATGAAATGGGGGCCGTTGCTCCGGGCCGCGAGAAGAGATTTTACGGCGCGGCCATCTAGTCGGTGCTTGCTGTTGGCGACAGTGGCAGATGCCAACACCACCGGGAAATTCAGGAAGTCGGAAGCAATCACACGCTTGCCCATGGCCTTGAGCAAGTACGCAACACAGCCACTCCCAACAAACGGGTCCGCTGCCGTCCCGAAACTCAGGCCGCGCAAAACGCCGTGAATCCACGGCAAGAGCCGGTGCTTGGATCCCATGTAGCGAAGCTCGGGATACGCGGCAACGTTTTCCGGCAGCGGGATCTTTGTGAAGTCTTCCTGGCTATAGACCAGCTTCATCCGGGGCTGGCCGGTCTCAGCGCGGGCAGCGTCGGCGTGGGTTTCATTCATCCAACAACGTTCATTATCAGTCTTCCGGCTCCGCAACACAATCGGGGGAATTGCTTAGCGCCATGGCCCCTCACGGGCTATTCTGAAATAAACGCTGCGGAGAGGAGCAAGTATGCCCCGCAAATTGACTGATGTTCCTAGGTTCAAGTCCGAGGCAGAGGAGGCGGATTGGCACGCGACCCCGCAGGGGCGCCGGCAAACGCAGTGCGAGCCTGCCCGCGCGCTCAGGGACGGGACTATTATTCGCTCGACCGGATCGAATATCAGGAAAACCGATCCGAAAGTGCTGGAACGCCTCATGGAACAGGCAAAGCGAAACGCAACCGCTCCATCTCGATTCGCGTCCCGATCGCCGACCTCGAACAGGCGCAGCAGATCGCCGAAAGGACCGGCGTCGGCTATCAAGCCGTGCTCAAGCAAGCCATTCGCAAGGGATTGAAGAGGGCTGGCTGATTGCGGAATTGCCTCGATGGCTCGTTCGGCAATAGGTGGACCAACCGCTCCCTTTAGTCGCGGCTCCGCCGCGCTTAATACCGCGCCAGTTAAGGAGGGGTCACTGGATCGGAGTGGTTGTTTCCGACAACCCGTCAGCGTCCCATCAGCCTTCTCCGCAGCACATCGAGCGCCATCTGGGTGGTGAATATGCGGATTCTCGTGCGGTCGCCGAGGAACTGGCGATGGACGGCAACGGTCTTTTCGGGATCGGCCAGCGCTATATAGACCGTCCCAACCGGCGCCGCGTCCGCGCCTGACTCGGGGCCGGCCACACCCGTGACAGCCAGCGCGTAAGTGGCGTTGGTGCGGCGGCGCGCACCGGCGGCCATGGCTTCGGCGGTCTCCCGGCTCACCGCGCCGAAATGCGCGAGAAGCTGCGGGTCCACTCCGAGCAACTCCACCTTCATGGCATTCGAATACGCGATGAAGCCGCCCAGAAAATAGCGCGAGCTGCCGGGAACAGTTGTGAAGCGCTCGCCGAGCATGCCGCCGGTCAAACTCTCCGCCACGGCGACCGTAGCGTGGGCCTTGTGCAACATCTCGCCGACCACCACTTCGAGCGGATCGCCATTGCGGGAGTAGATCTTGTCGCCTAGCAGCGCTTCGATGGGCGCGCCCACTTCGGCCAGCAGCGCTTCCGCCTCGCCCACGCTGGCGCACCGGGCGCGCAAATGCACCTGAATATCGCCGTTGCCGGCCAGGATGGTGGTCACCGGGTTGAGATAATTTTTGTATACCGGAGAGATGAGCTGGTCGAGATCGGATTCCGGCATCCCGGTGACGCGCAGCAGGAGGGTGCGGATGGCATGATCCGGCACGATGCGGCGCAGGCGCGGCAGGCATTGGCGCTCGAACATCGCCTTCAACTCGTGCGGCGGGCCGGGCAGCAGCATGACTACGCCGGATTCCTCGACCCATTGGCCGGGCGCGGTGCCGCGGTCGTTGGGAAGCACGTCGGCGCCCTCGATCACGAACGCCTGCCGCTTATTCACCTCCACCATTTTGCGCTTCATGCGCGCGAAGCGCGCTTCGATCTGTGCGGCGATGTCAGGACGGTAGACCAGCTTGCGATCGAGCGCCAGAGCCACCGCTTCGCGCGTGACATCGTCTTCGGTCGGCCCCAGCCCGCCTGAGAGTATAACTAGGGCCGAACGCGAAAGCGCCGCGCGCACGGCTTCCGCCAGGCGGTCGCGGTCGTCGCCGATCACGGCTTTGGCGGTGACTTCCACGCCCAGGTTGTTGAGCTCGGCGGTAAGGTAGAGCGAATTCGTATCGACGCGCTCCGCGGTGAGCAGTTCGGAGCCGGCTGCGATGATTTCGGCGTTCATCAGAAAAGAGGCAGACCCTTGATGCCGACGTCCACGCGGTAGAGCGCATTGGTGGTGGCGACCACCAGCGCGCGCGACGGCGCGAAGGCCAAACCAACGATGCCCGGCCCGGAGAGGAACAGTTCGGCCTCGCGTTCCGGCGTCACACGCACCACTCCCTTGCGGCCGCCGATCGAAGCCGCCACGTACAGGTTGCCGGTTTCGTCGAACGCCAGACCCTGCGGCCGGCCCAGCCCGCGATAGAAGACTTCCACTTCGCCGTGATCGGAAACGCGATAAATGCAATCGAAGCTGGAGGTAGTGGGACCGGTGACGTAAAGGTAGCCGTCCGGACCGAACGCCAGATGGTAGGCGGCGATGGAAGGCTCGATGGTGGCGAAGACGAAAACCTGCCGCGCGGGGTTGATCTTGAAGATGGTTCCGCTGCGGTCGCCGACGTACAGGTTGCGCTGGCGATCGAAGGCGATGCCGGTGGCGACGCCCATGCCTTCCACGTACACCGTCATATTGCCGCTGGGCGCGGCCTGATAAATAAAACCGTCATAGCGGCTGGAAATGTAGAGCAGGCCTTCCGCATCCAGCGCCAGGCCAGTGGCGTTCATGAGGTCGTTGAGGAACGGCTTCATGTTGAAGTTGAGGTCGATTTTGAAAACCGCAACCGGCACCTTCTGCCCGCGCGAACCGCTGAAGGTGCTGTAAATGTTGCCTACGGCGTCGATGGCCGGATTGCCCACCGGGTGCAGGTTGTCGGCGATGGGGACGCCGATGTCGCAGGCCCAGGCTTCGCTCGCCTGCTTGCCGCTCTCGATCACCAGCTCACCGGCGGTCGCGCCCTCCGGCACGCGGGCGATGACGAAGGAATCCGAACCGATGATAATGGGCGCTCCCACGTCGCCGATCATGACGCGCGGACGGTCCGCCTTTGCAAATCCCTTCCCGCGGATCTGGAACTCGCCGCCGGCAATGGCGGCGTGCGGGGAGACCTGCGCAATCTGAGGCCGGGTAGCGGGTGATTTCCGGAGGGGCATTCAATATAGATTGAAACATCCCGCCAGCAATAGCACAAGTGCGGCGTAGGCGCCGGCCATCCAATCGTCTGCGTTGATGCCGAGCCCGCCCGGCAGCGATTCCAATTGCCGCACCGGCGGCGGCTTCCAAATATCGAACAGGCGGAAGAGGGCGAAGGCGGCGACGCAGCTTTTCCAGTTCCAAGGGTTCGCCGCAGCCAGCGCGATCCACTGGCCCAGCACTTCGTCGACCACAACGAAGCCGGGATCTTTCAAACCGGAGGCGCTCTCCGCCACCCCCGCGGCCCACACCGCGGGACCAGCCAGTGCGGCGGCCAGCAATAGAAAGTGCCACGGCGCGAATCCGGCGTAACGATGGAGCGCAATGGCGATGGCGACTGCCGCGGCCGAGCCCACCGAGCCCGGCGCCCACCGCGAGCGGCCGCAGCCGAACCAGGTGGCAATGGCGAAAGCGAGTTTGGTGCGCGGGCCGCTAGTCATCCTTGTCCGTTTCGGTCGCGTCCGGTCCGCCCGGCGGGAGCGGCGTCGAGATCACGTATTTCCCCGATGCCCAGTTACCCAGGTCGATGGTGCGGCAGCGCTCGCTGCAAAACGGGAATTCGGCGTCCCCCAGCGCGACCTCTTTTTTCTTGCACACGGGGCACTTCATAAGCGGACGGCCAGCGGCTCGATGTGTACCAGGCCCGGCGGCGGCAGCACGGGCGCGGCTTCGGTAGGCTCGAGCAGCGTCCCGACCAGGTCGTAATCGTGCGATCCGGTGACGCGCAGGCGGCGTATTTCACCGGGCCGCGGCGCGGCGCCCTCCACATCGTTGATCAACGCGACACCGTCGATTTCGGGCGCCTGCGTGGCCGTTCGAGCTTCCCACAGCAGATCGGTTTCTTGAGAGAGGCCTTCCACCAGCACCGGAACTTCCGCGCCTACCAGCGCGCGAGTACGTGCGCGGGCGATCTTGCGCTGCAATGCCATCAGGCGCCGCTGGCGGCTGCGTTTGGTGTGGGCGTCCACTTTCCCATCGAGCGCGTAACTGCGGCTCGAATCTTCATCCGAGTAAAGGAAAACGCCCAGGTTGTCGAACCGCGCGGCCTGGACGAACTGGCAGAGCTCTTCAAAATCGGCGGCCGTTTCGCCGGGAAAGCCGGCGATGAAACTGGTGCGGATGGCAACGCCGGGAATGGTGCGGCGAATGCGCTCGATGAGGCGCAGGAAAATGTCGCCGGAGCCGCCGCGCTTCATTCGTTGCAGCGCATGCGCGCTCGCGTGTTGCAGCGGCATGTCGATATACTTCACCAGCGGATCGTGCGCGGCGATCGCATCCAACAAGCGCTGCGTTACTTTGTTCGGATAGGCATAAAGGAAGCGAACCCAGGTTTCGTGGCCCGCTTCGATTTGCGCCAGCCGTTCCAGCAGAGCGGCCAGTCCATCGCGCAGGCCCAGGTCCTCGCCATAGCAGGTGGTATCCTGGCCGATCAGGTTGATTTCGCGCACGCCCTGCTGAAACAAGCGCGTGGCTTCGGCGACCACGGATTCGAAGCGGCGGCTGCGGAACGCGCCGCGATATTGCGGGATGACGCAGAAGCTGCACGGGTGGTCGCAGCCTTCGGCAATCTTGATGTAGGCGAAGTGGCGCGGCGTGGAAAGCACCCGCGGCGTGAGGTCGTGATAGAGATAGGGGAGTGCGGGCGCCGCGCCGGTGCCGTCTTGCGCGCACAACGCGGCGCCTTCGCACAATGCGACGATGCGCTCAAGCTCATTGGTGCCCACCAGCGCATCCACTTCCGGCATCTCCTTACGGATTTCGCCGCGGTAGCGCTCCACCAGGCAGCCGGCGACAATCAGTTTTCGGGCACGACCGGTTTTCTTGTACTCGGCCATTTCCAGAATGGTGTCGACGGATTCCTTTTTGGCGGGATCGATGAAACTGCAGGTGTTCACAACCAGCACGTCGGCGTCGCCGGGGTGGGGCGTCAGCTCGTGGCCGCGGGCCACCAGAGCGCCCATCATGACTTCGCTGTCGACCAGATTCTTGGGACAGCCCAGACTGACAAAACCGATTTTCAAGCGTGTGTGTCCGAAACGAGGGTGCTGGCTTCAGGATAACAGGTGGGGCATGCTTTAGCTTGCCAACGCCTGCTTGCGGGCGCGTTTTCGTAGCCGAAGAAGGGCCTCTAACGAGCCGCTTACGCCGCCACTCTTTCGGCGGGCAGAGGTTTCACCCGCGCCAGGCCCAGCCCTTCGAGCGCGCGAATCACCGGCCATGCCGGGTCGATCTCATGGCCGCGCCAGGCAAACCGCGCCGAGGTCGGAAACTGGTGGTGGTTGTTGTGCAGCCCTTCGCCGGCCGTCAGCATGGCGATCGATTTGAGGTTGGTGGCTTTGTTGTCGAAGTTGCGATACCCCACCCAGTGGCACACGCTGTTGACGGAAGAATTCAGCAGAACGTACAGCACCGCGTGGGTGACCCACGCCGCGAGGCCCCACCACACGCCGAACATCAGCATGAAGATGGCGATCCCGCCCAGCGCCGCGTAACGCATGAAAGGCAGCCGGTCGATCGCATCGTTCTTCCAGTCCGGCGTGTACTTGCGCACCACGGCTTGGTCCTTGCATACCCGGCGGTACATGAAGTAGTTGCCGAACAGCACCGTCCACATTCCGTAGATGTACGGGCTGTGCGGATCCCCTTCCGCGTCGGAAAAATGATGATGCTTGCGGTGCACCGCGGCCCACTCGCGCGGCACCACGCCAGTGAACAGGCTCAGCTCGAGGTGCATCAGTAGGCCCACCACCGGGTGCAGCTCCAAGCCGCGATGGGTTTTCGCCCGGTGCAGATAGATTGTCGTGCAGAAAACAGACAGTTGCAGGATCGCCAGAGTGATTGCCAACATCCACAGAATATTCATTTGTTGTCCCAGTGCCCCTCGATTGTGCGGGGATTCGATTCTGTTTAGTGCGCTGCGCGGAGATTCCCGGCCGGGCTCAAAACAGTCGTTGGTTAATCATAGCAGAACGGGCGGGCGCGCAATGATACAATTCCAGCGGAGAGAAGTTAAACTGCGCTTCGTAACGATTCAACGGGAGGGTTGTACGGAACCGGGCGTCCTTCTCGACAGCCGGGTGATCCCAATCAACGGCGCTGGTTTTTCCAGCTTGCTCGAGGTAATTGCAGGCGGCGCCGATGCCCTGGACCGTGTGCGGCGCTGGATCGGCGGCCCTCCTGCGAGCCACAGTCTGGACTCGGCCGGCCTCACCTTCGCCGCGCCCATTCCGCGCCCGCCCAAGCTGATCTGCATCGGCCTCAACTACCGCGACCACGCCGCGGAATCCAAGCTGGCCATCCCGGAAGTGCCCACCATGTTCGCCAAGTTTCCGACGGCGGTGATCGGCCCCGGCTACCCCATCGTGCTGCCCCGGAACTCCGCCAAGCCGGATTACGAGGCCGAGTTCGCCGTGGTGATCGGCCGCCGCGGGCGCCACGTAGCGGAAGATCGCTGGCGCGACCATGTCTTCGGCTATACCATACTCAACGACGTCAGCGCCCGCGATTTTCAGATGGCCACGTCGCAGTGGATGATCGGCAAAACGTTCGACACATTCGCTCCCATCGGCCCCGCCATCGTCACCGCCGACGAGATCGCCGACCCGCACAACCTCCGCATTTCGCTCACCCTCAACGGCGAAACCATGCAGGATTCGAACACCAGCAACCTTATCTTCAAGCTGCCGCAGCTCATCGCGTACCTATCAAGCGTGTTCACTTTGGAGCCGGGCGATATCATCGCCACCGGCACCCCTGCCGGCGTAGGCTTCGCCCGCAAGCCGCCGCGCTGGCTCCAGCCCGGCGATGAAGTGCGAATTCAGATCGACGGCCTCGGCGAACTCGCCAACCCCGTCGTCGCCGAGCGGTAACGCGTGTGAGGAGGATTGCGCCGCACGTCCCTGCTAGAATTGCGGTAGCGCGCCCGTAGCTCAGGTGGATAGAGCGGCTGGCTTCGAACCAGTAGGCCGGGGGTTCGAGTCCCTCCGGGCGCGCCAATAACCTGTGGACTTTTGAGCTGGCGGAATATCTAACGATATTGAATAATATCGCTCGCCTTGGGCTGGCGGCTTTCATCCGCTGGGAAGGGGCCAATTCTAGGGTTTGACCACGCGTCCACGTGGATCGCCGACGACCCGGTCAGTTATTGCGTCGAGAGGCTCGATAAGCGGTTCCTATGCGAGCACGCCGCCGGAAGCAGAATCTCCAGTTCGTTTCACCAGTAATAACGTGACATCGTCTTCGTTGTGTGTCGGGTCCACCAAGGATTTGAGAATAAACATCGTTGGTCTCGAAGTGTCGGCCAAAGCATCGCGCAAACGGCTTGCGGGGTCCTTTCCCTGAATAGAGTCGGTGAATCCATCGGTGAATACGAGGAGCCCGCCACCACGAGGAATCACAGCCACACAGGCTTCATACTCCGCGTCGCTAAACAATCCAAGCGGCATGCCAGTGGCTTCCAGCAATGTGGTTGATCCGGAACGAAACACAATCGGGGCATTGTGGCCGGCATTCACACAGGTCAATTCTCCCGAATCGCGGTTCAGCACGATGAACACTGCCGTCGCAAAGCGATCGCTCGGGGTGTAGCGGCTCAGGTGCTTGTTGATTTGCCGAGCCATCGCCAGGGGGTCCGCTTCAACATGCGCGATGCTCCTGACCAGAGCCTGTATGTTGGCCGCCAGCAGCGCCGCCGGCATTCCCTTCCCGGACACATCCGCTACCGCAAACAGCGTTCGGTTACCGGCAAGCTCGATCAAGTCAAAGTAGTCGCCACCCACGTCACGGAAGGGCTTATAGAACGCCTCCACCTCGTAACCCGGCAACTCGTCCAGTTTCTGGGGGTGGAGCGTCTGCTGGATCTGTCGTGCGGCAATCTGGTCGGCTTCCAGTTGGGTCTTGCGGACAAGCTCCGAAGTCAGCATCGCGTTGATCAGCCCCCAGCCAAGCATGTAAAGCAGGCACACACTCGCATAGAGGAGTGTCCCTTTCGGCCACATCAGAGGCCACGCCAAAGTCCGCGTCCAAAGGGCCCAGAACGCGTATCCCTGCATCAAATATCCGACCCATGTGATGAAACGTTTGGACTTCGGCATCTCGCGAGTCCAGTCGTAGGAGGCATACTGGAGCGCACGCCGAAAAGGGCCGGCGGATTTGTCGAACCTGACCTGTTGGATGCGAACCGCCATTGTTGGCAGTCTAGCAGGAGGCAGCCATGCTGGTGAACATGGGCGGACCACGCGCAACCCACGGATGTGTCTGGGCTGGGCTGGCAGCAACCGACTACTGATATCAGGTCATAACGCCGCTCTCGGAATCCCACATCGGCGCTCGACAGACCAAAAGCAGATATAATCGAAACCGTCACTCATGCTTCTGCGATCTGCAAGCGGGACACTGCTGCTTCTTCCTCTCGCGCTCGCCGCCGCTACTTACCCTCCTTCCAACGAGGATTTCCCCAACCCTGAGCGTGGCTTCTATGTGCAGACAGTCTACAATCCCGAGCGCGGCCAACTGCACCCGCTCGACCCCGCCTGGCTGCGCCGTGCTCGCGACAGCGGCATCAGCCTCCTGCGCATGTACTGGATACTCTCCGAATTCCGCGACCGGCCGCTCTCCCCCGCCATGCTCGATCGGGTGCGCGCTGACTTCGCTGCCGCTCGCGCCGCCGGCATCAAGGTGATTGGCCGCTTTGCTTACAATTTCGGCCCCATCGGCGCACCCGACGCCCCCCTCGATCGCGTGCTTGCCCATCTCGATCAACTTCGGCCCGTGTTGCGCGAGAACGCCGACGTCCTCGCATTTCTGGAAGCCGGTTTTATCGGCACCTGGGGCGAGTGGCACGATTCCACCAACGGTCTGATGAGCCACAGTCACGAAATCGTCGGCAAAATCCTCGAAGTGCTCCCGACCGACCGAATGCTGGCCCTGCGCTACCCGCGCCACAAGATGAATCTGTACGACCCGCAACCACTTACCCCTGAGGAAGCCTTCACAGCCATTCCCAAGGCGCGCATCGGCGCCCACAACGACTGTTTCCTCGCTTCGAAAGATGACCTCGGCACCTGGTCGAGGAACGCCGCCGCCGAGAAAGCTTTCTACCATCAGGACAACCTTTTCGTCCCGCAGGGCGGCGAAACTTGCAGTTTTAACGAGGAAGCCCAGCCTTTCATCGGTTGCGAAAACGCTCTCCAGGAGCTCGCCTTCCAGCGCTTCAACACACTCAACAGCGGATTCCAACAAGACGTGCTTGACTCCTGGACGAAGGGTGGCTGCATGCCCGAAATCCGCCGCCGTCTCGGCTACCGATTCCGCCTCATCGACGCCTCGGCTCAAGTCAAGGGCCGGGAACTGCGTGTGTCGGTTACGATCCGTAACGATGGCTTCGCCAACCTCTATAATCCGCGCCCGGTGGACCTGATCCTCCGCGACCGCGCCACGGGCCGGGTCCAGCGCATTCCGGTCGCCTCCGACCCCCGGCGGTGGATGCCCGCCGAATCCGCGACCTTCCAAATCACCGGCACCCTCGCGCCTGGCGAGTACGACCTCCTGCTGCACTTGCCCGATGCCGCCTCATCTCTCCGCGACCGCCCGGAGTACGCGGTTCGCTTCGCCAACCCCGGCGTGTGGGAAACGGCCACCGGAATGAACCGCCTGGGAGAAACTGTAAGTTGCCGATAAGGCGCGATATCGTTCCCCACAAACCTGAGTTGGTGGGTGCCAGGAACCGGATTGGCCTGCGGACACTCGCATGCCAAAATCGCGAGTTGGAGGTGCGCTGCGCTATGCTCATCTCATACCAGTATGAAGCGTCGCGAATTTCTGATGACGATCCCGGCCCTCTCGGTCACCGCGCTGCGCGCTCCGGCCGACCCGGCGGGCGAAAGCAGTGCGCAGGACCTGACCCTGTGGTACACCGGTCCGGCCGAGCAGTGGGTGGACGGGCTGCCGTTAGGCAACGGGCGGCTGGGCGCAATGGTGATGGGCGGCGCGCCCAAGGAACGCATCTGGCTGAACGAAGCTACGCTGTGGTCTGGCTCGCCGCACAATGTTAATCCGCCGGATGGCGAGAAGACGCTTGCCGAAGTGCGGCGGCTGGTGCTGCAGCAGAAAGACTATTGCGCAGCGGACCAGGCGGCGCACAAGCTGCAGGGCACTTACACGGAGAGCTACCAGCCGTTGGGCGAACTGCAAATAACGCTGGAAGGCGCGAATCTCGACGGCTACCGGCGCGAGCTGAACATCGACACGGCGGTGTGTACCACCGGGCACGGCGCCGGGGTGGGCGCGATCACTCGCGAAGTGCTGGTCTCTGCGCCGGATCAGGTAATCGCAGTGCGGCTGGAGGCGCACGGCGGGGCGCGACTGAGTTGCCGCGTGGAGTTCGCTAGTCTACTGAAGCACCGCGTGACAGTCGATGAGGCGGCGCGGCTGCGGCTGCAGGCGAAGGCGCCAGCGCACGTAGATCCGGACTATTTGGGCTCGCCGAATCCGGTGGTCTGGGACGATGCCGAGGGCAAGGGCATGCGCTGCGAGGCGCTGCTGGATGCGCGGGCGGAAGGCGGCGCGGTACGCGCCGATGGCGACGCGCTACGAATTGAGGATGCGAGCGCGGCCACGCTGCTGGTGGCCGCCGGAACCGGCTTTCGGGGTTTCGACAAAATGCCGGACCTGAGCATGGCGGCTATCCACGCCGAATGCGCGAAGACGCTTGATGCGGCAGCGCGGAAAAGTTGGCCGGCGCTTAGAGCGGCGCACGTGGCCGACTATCAGCGGCTGTTCCGGCGCGTGGAATTCAGTTTAGGCCCAGGCGGACCCGGCGCGAAGCTGCCGACCGACGAGCGGGTGAAGGACTACGCGCAGCGGCCGGATGCGTCGCTGGCGGCGTTGTACTTCCAGTTCGGGCGCTACCTGCTGATCGCGAGTTCGCGCCCCGGCGGGCAACCGGCGAATCTACAGGGGGTGTGGAGTGACATCCTTCGGCCGGCCTGGAGCGGTAACTACACCACCAATATCAACGTCGAGATGAACTACTGGCCGGCGGAGACGTGCAACCTGAGCGAGTGTCACGCGCCGCTGTTCGACATGGTCGAGCAGTTGAGCCGAAACGGGGTGCGGACGGCGCGTGAGTTGTACGGGATGCCCGGCTGGACGGCACATCACAATACCGACCTGTGGCGCGCGGCCAATCCGGTGGGTGACGGGAAGGGCGACCCGAACTGGGCCAACTGGGTGATGGCCGCGCCGTGGCTTTGCGAACACGTGTGGGAGCACTACCGCTTCACAGGAGACCGCGAATTCTTGCGTCAGCGCGCGTGGCCGGTGATGAAGGGCGCTGCGGAGTTTCTGCTCGCGTGGCTGGTGGATGACGGTCACGGGCGGCTTACGACGTGCCCTTCCACTTCGCCGGAGAACAGGTTTTTGACCGCGGACGGCAAACAAGCGGCGATCAGCGCGGGCTGTACGATGGACCTGGCGATGATTCGCGAGTTTTTCACAAACTCGATAGCGGCGGGGCGCCTGTTGGCGGCGGACCAGGAATTTGTCGGGCGGCTCGAGGCTGCCCTGCAGCGGCTGCAGCCGTTCCAAAAGGGCAGCCAGGGGCAGTTGCTCGAGTGGCGGGAGGAGTTCAAAGAGACGGAGCCGGGCCACCGGCATATGTCGCACCTTTACTCGGTGTACCCCTCGGAAGTGTTCAACTGGAGCCGCTCGGCGGAGTGGATGAAAGCGGCGGAGCAGTCACTGGAGCTGCGACTGAAAGCGGGCGGCGGGTATACGGGCTGGAGTGCTGCGTGGGTTGTGTGCCTGCGGGCGCGTTTCCGCGATGGCGCGAAGGCGGGCGAGGCGGTCGCACACCTGCTGACGCAGAGCACGAACCGGAACCTTTTGGACACGCATCCGTGGGGCAACGGCGGGTTTGTATTCCAGATCGACGGCAACTTCGGCGGTCCCGCGGGTATTGCGGAGATGCTGCTGCAAAGCCATCAGGGCGAGATTGCGCTGCTGCCGGCGCTGAGCCCGGATTGGGCGCAGGGCCGCGTTCGCGGGCTGCGCGCGCGTGGCGGGCTGAGCGTGGACATCGCCTGGCAGGATGGCAAAGCGACCAGCGCCGAACTGCGGGCCACGGGCGCAAACGAGTTCATTCTGCGCCCGCCGAAGGGACAAAGGATTGGCCGAATCCGGCACGTCGAAAACGGCCGGCCAGCTTCGAAGGTGGCCGTGCAGACGGGCGACGAAGGCACCGTGCGCGTGCCGATGGGAACCGGAGAGCGAATGACGGTGGAGTTCGCCTGAGCGCGTCAGGAGTAGTGAGCCGATGAACCGCACTGAGATGTACCGCCGGCTGCGAGCGCATGCTGAAGCTTGGTCTCATGAACCCGATCACCAGCCTCGGTATTTGGGGTCATGATCTTGATGCCGTGCGACCGTCATCGGACGGGTGTGCCTCGACATGTTGCGCTCGCGCAAGTCGCGCCGCGAGGAGCCCCTCGACGGGCGCTTGCCCGATTTGATTTTAAGCCGCGAAGAACAGGTCGATCCCGAACGCGGTGCGTTGATAGCTGACTCGATCGGCCTCGCGCTCCTTATCGTACTGGAAACTCTGAATCCCCATGAGCGGCTCGCCTTTGTGCTGCACGACATGTTCGCAGTCCCTTTCGAGGAGATTGCTTCCATCACGGGGTGCTCTGAGGTTGCGGCAAGGCAACTCGCCAGTCGCGCGCGCCGCAGAGTGCAAGGAGCCGCCCCAATTCCCGATGTTGATCTTAAGCGGCAACGAAGAGTCGTGGACGCGTTTCTCGCTGCTGTCCGCGGCGGCGATTTTGAAGCGCTGCTCGAGGCACTCGATCCGGACGTCGTACTGCGATCCGATCACATTCCAGGCGGATTGAAGGTGAGCCACGGGGCTCGGACGGTAGCCCAGCAGGCACTCATGTTCTCGCGGCTCGCCCAGTCCATGCAACGTGTGCTGGTGAACGGAGCCGCAGGAATCATCTCGTGGCTTCCGGGTGGACAGCCGTTTTCCGTTTTGGGATTTATCGTCAGGAACGACAGCATTGTCGAAATCGATGTGCTTCGTGATCCGGCCCGTCTGGCCCAGCTTGATTTGACGGTCCTGAACGACTGACGACGCGTTCTTTGTGAGCGCGGGATTCAGTTTTATCTCTGCATTGCGAACGTTTCAGCGTTTCGGCAGTTGGTTCCGGGACGGGGTTGTCGTGAAATCGGAGGCAATCCACCCGGACGTCGATGGCGAAACAGTGTCCGATAACGTGGGATAACGCCCGCGTGGAGCGGGGCGCAGTTCATGCCTGGACGAGCCCAAGCTACGGTTCGCCGACAAACGCAATCAACGACCGGCAATCTTGAGTCGGGCTGCGAGCCCAGGGTTCAGGGCGGCGTCGTCACAAGTGAAAAATAATGGCAAAGTGAGCAATATTGAACAGATACTGCATTCCCCTCAGACTTATCTTAGCGGGTATCCGAGGGTTTGGGCGATCACGTTAGGGAAGAGGGGATCCATGGCTATTCCGAGGATCACAGGAGAACTGCGTGTGCACCTTGACGACGCACTCGCTGTCACCCGCGCGAATGCCTTGAAGAGGCCGGCCACGACGATTCTCGTTCTGGAAGATGAGCCTGCTGTTCTGAAGCTCCTAGGGCACATGCTGAAGCAATACAACCGCCTTGAAGCATCCACCGCATACGACGTGCTGGCGAAGCCGTTCGACGCCACAGAAGTAGTCCGCATTCTGGGTTTGGCCTGGCAACACTGGCAGGACAGACACAAGCTCCATGCCAACCGAACCAAACAAAGAATGGCCGCAACTGGAACATAGCTCTTATGGCACTAACTTTCACCCCCGCTGCGAGTTGGACGCACAAGCTGGACTCCGAAGACAAGCAAGAGCACGATTTCAATAACTTGCTTCAGGAACTCCGATATGCCGTGCAGCGGCGAGATTCCATATTGATCGAATATTTTGAGCGCGAGTTGAGGCGAATGTATCGAGCGAGGAGGCTACGAAAGGCCAGCGGTAAAGCGTGATCGCTCTTGGATAGTTCCGGTTTTGGGATCGGCGTATGGTCCGATCCCACAGGGGCGTGCCTTGCCCCACCCCGTATCACCTCCGAATAGGGAATCAAGGTCACGCCCCTGATCTTGGAGTCGACAGTTGCGCCGGAGGGGTTGGACTGCTACCGATATCAGCGTACTCACGCGGCCGGGCGCGATGTATTGAACCACGGACTCGGCGCAGAGGGTTTACTGAAAATAAACGAGTTGCGTCGAGTCCGTGGAGAGGTCTTGACGGGCAGAGTCGGACCAATTGCGGCCGTTTCGCAGCTCCCAGAACGCCGCTTCTGGCCCTCGGCGACAGCCTTCTCTTTCTGACCGGTGGATACATAAAGATGCCCGAGGGCCTGGTAAGCCTGCGGGTCGTTGGGGGCAATCGTTTTGATTCCCTGGTAAAGTTTTTCCGCGTCGGCCAAGTGATGGCTGCCCTAGCCAGTTCCTTTGCCCGCGGTTACGGCCGCACCGCTGTATCTGATCGAGGATCAACTGGCGGCCCTGATCGAAACCGCCGAACTGGTTTCCCCGGAGCAGGAGCAGGAGTTCTGCGCGGAGTTCCAGACGGCTCTCACGGCAGCCGTCGAGAAACGCGACCACGTTGGCCAGTTCCTGGCCCATCTGGAGCAACAGATCGACTTTGCCCGGTTCGAGATCGACCGGCTCCGGCAACGCAAGGCGACCTGCGAGCGCGTTTTGGCCCGGCTGGAGAACCACGTGATTGAGACGATCGAGAACCTCGGAACCGATGGCAAGGGCAGGTACCGAAAGCTGGAGGGGAGGACCACCACCTTCAGCCTGCGTGCGTGCCCGCCATCGGTGGAGGTCACCGACGAGCCAGCCATCCCGCCGGAACATAAGACGCTCACGTTGAAGCTGCCGGCAGTGACGTGGGAGCGATTGCTGGATGGGCTGGACGTCGAGCAGCGTGTCGCGGTTCTCGGGCAAGTGAAGAGCCCCGAGGTCTCGGTAGACAAACGCTCTATCAAGCGGCAATCGACGGTGGTGCGGACGTCCCTGGGGCGAACTTGGCCATCGGGCAGCACTCGTTGCGGAGGAGCTGATGGTGAAACCAGTCCGCAATCCAGGATACCTGCGATGGATCCGGAGCCTGCCCTGTGCGGTCTGCCGCACGACTTATGCCGTCGAGGCGGCGCATACCGGGCCGCACGGGCTGGTGTCAGAAGTCATCCGATTTGTCGGCCATTCCTCTGTGCGGAAGGCACCACCGGACCGGGGATGATTCATATCACAGGCTTGGGCCTCGGAAGTTCGCCGAGGTGCATCAGTTGAATATCCGGGCGATCGTGGCTCGTCTGAGCGCGAAACCGTTCATCCGGGTCGAATCGGGCGCCTGCGTGTGCCGGTTCGGCAATCAGGAGTATGCGCTGGGGCCCACGGAGGCCAGGCTGGCTCGGGCGATTCGCCGGATGAGCCAACTCCGGCGTGAAAGGAGGCGGACGCAGCCTGAGGCTGCGACCGGCCGCGGCCAGCAACACCGCCGGCAATTAACAGAGCGGCCCGCTGGAATATCAAGGGCCGTTGGGGGAAAATAAGAAAGGGAAGCTTATGGTGACGCTGGACACGCTGCGGCGGGAAAAGAAAGCCGAGATTATCCGATTGGCAGAGATGAGGGGCTGTCGTAACGTGCGTGTGTTCGGGTCGGTAGCGACGGGCGAGAACCGGCCGGATAGCGATGTGGATTTCCTGGTGGACCTGGAATCAGGGCGCACGATCTTCGACCTCGCGAGGTTTCTGGGCGATCTCAGGGAT